>Ga0114958_10000756_pt1 | contig 27167 bp, 26 predicted proteins | sample C_130208_EF_Meta_FD_89577 | JGI IMG/M metagenome (GOLD analysis project Ga0114958, IMG submission 89577) | Freshwater microbial communities from Lake Croche, Canada to study carbon cycling - C_130208_EF_MetaG | ecosystem: Environmental > Aquatic > Freshwater > Lake | place: Lake Croche, Canada... | reverse complement strand
CGCTAAGGGCGTCTTTGACTTCCTCGAGTTTGAAGGGCTTGATGATTGCTACGACTTTTTTCATAGGTGTTGATGATGTTGGGTTTAAACCTTCTTGGTTTCTTGAATTAGTGGTTGTAGCCCTCTTCACCGTGATCAGTGATGTCGAGACCCTGGTGTTCCGCCTCGACCGATGGACGGAGACCGATAACAAGCTTCACGAGGAAGCCAAGGATCAGTGTTCCTACAACCGCCATAGCGATCGTGATGCCCGCAGCCTTAGCCTGGGCAACAACCAGCGTGTGGTCGGCGATTGCCTTAGCAAGACCGTTAGCAGTGGCGGCTGCGCCGCCGAGATTCGCATTCACGGTAGGATCAACGAGAACGCCTGTGATCAGGGCTCCGACGGTTCCACCGACACCATGAACGCCGAAGGTGTCAAGCGCATCGTCATACTTGAAGATGTTCTTCACCACGGTGCATGCCAGATAAGGGATGACTCCGGCAAGGACCCCGATGATGACCGCACCCATGGAGTTCACGAAACCGCAGGCAGGAGTGATGACGACAAGACCCGCCACAGCTCCCGAGCAGAAGCCAAGCACGCTGGGCTTACCCCTGAAGACCCACTCCATGAGGGGCCAAGTGAATGCGCCGACGGCGGTCGCAAGCGTGGTGGTGGTGAAGGCGTTGGCGGCTACACCATCAGCTGCCACGGCGCTACCGGCATTGAACCCGTACCAGCCGATCCACAAGAGGGCAGTTCCGATAAAGGTGAGGACCAGACTGTGTGGAGGCATTGGCTCCTTGCCGTGTCCGACACGCTTGCCAAGGATCAGGCAGAGGATAAGCGCGGACCAGCCTGAGGACATGTGCACCACGGTGCCACCGGCGAAATCGATCGCGGGGATCTTGGCCGTTGCGTTCCAGACGCCGTTCATGAGACCGGTCGAGCCCCATACCATGTGGGCGAGAGGGAAGTAGACGATAAACATCCATCCAAAGACAAAGGCCATGATAGCTGAGAACTTCATGCGCTCAGCAGTGGCGCCGAAGATCAATGCCGGCGTGATGATCGCGAAAGTCAGCTGGAAAATCGCGAAGACATTCTGCGAAACCCAGTAAGCATAGCTGGTGTTGGGATCGGAGGTGATGCCTTTAAAGAAGAAGTTCTCGGTGCCTCCCAAAAAGGGGCTGGCGAAGTTACTGCCGAAGACAAGGCTGTATCCTACAGCCCACCAGATCACGGAGACCATGGCGGTAATGCCGAAGCACATTGCGATGATGGAGAGGATGTTCTTCGATCGGACCAGACCTCCGTAGAAGAGGGCCAGACCCGGCAGGGTCATCATCAGCACGAAGGCCGAGGAGACCATCATCCAAGCATTATGGCCGGCGATGGCAGTTGGCGCGATATTGGTCGCTGTAGGGTCGCCGTTTGTGAGGGCCGCCTGCAGGTAGGCCGTCTGGGCTGCCACAGGCGCATTGGTAAAGGCAACGGGCGTCGGCGCCGGAGTGGCGGCAACTGCCGCCGCAGGGGAGTCTTCGGCGTGGAGGGTGGAGGTGACGGCACCGAGCAGCGCCAGTGAGGCGATAGCTGCGAGCAATCGGACCATGGAGGTTGTTGTTTTTATCATAGGGTGGTGGTGTTGTTTTACCCCTTTAGGGGCGCTAAAGGCTAATAAGCAACCCCCGTGCCAACTTTCGAAAGACCCTGATTTTGGCGTTCAGCTGCGTTTAACCTCATTGCACTCCATTCAAAATCAGGGTCTTTGCAGTAAAATTTGAGTTTCTGGCGATTTTTGACCCCCGAAGCCGTCGCGGGTAAGAATTGGCTGTTTTTAGCCATATCTTGAGTGCTCTCATCCAGGGGTTGCCCCCTCTGCTATAAAAGCCCATGCGAATTTTGCTGCGAGTTTTCGGTTACACGGCGCGCTATCCTTGGATGGCGGCAGCCACGATGTTCTGTGCGATCGTCGGCACGCTGATGGTAGCGGTTTTTCCTGCCGTCACCCAGAAGGTCATTGAGGTCGTTCTCTTACAGCATCATCCGGAAAAGCTGGTTCCTCTGATCGCAATGGGTTTTGCAGCCTTCTTCGCCCAGGATCTCCTGAACTGCCTCCGTATTCTGGTGAACAATCACTTTGAGCAGCGGGTGATCTTTGACCTCCGGAGTGATCTCTATGCCCGGATCCAGATGCTGCCCCTCCCGTGGTTCGACAACCGCGCGACGGGCGACATCATGACCCGGCTCGTGGAGGATGTGACCAACGTGGAGCGAGTCCTGATCGACGGCATCGAGCAGGGAACGGTAGCTCTGCTGCAGATCGCTATCGTCCTTGTCCTCATGGCCCATTACAGCATGGTCCTGATGCTGGCTGCCTTGACGCCCGTTCCCTTCCTGGCTCTCGGGGCACTCTTCTACACGCTGACTGCCGGAAAGCGCTACCGGGCCACCCGCAAGGCTACCTCGGCCCTGAACTCCCTTCTCCATGATAACCTCGACGGGATCCGCCAGATCAAGACCTACGCCACCGAGGAGAGGGAACACGCCCGATTCAATGCATCAAGCGAAGCTCTCAAGAAAGCCTCTCTCATCGTGATGCGCTATTGGGCGATCTACAGCCCGACAATGAACCTCCTTGGGAACGCGGGAATGATCCTCATCCTTGCCGTGGGGGGGATGCAGGTACTGCATGGAACGATGGAGCTTAGTGTCCTGGTCGCCTTCCTCCTGCTGGCACGCTATCTCTATGAACCGGTCGGACGCCTCCATTCCCTCAACCAGTTGCTTCAGGCGGGCCGAGCCGCAAGCGAACGGGTCTTCTCGATTCTGGATGCCCCGTTGGAGGAGGGCTGGAGGAATCCCGCTGCGAGCGCCGAGGCTATCTCCCTGAAGGGTGACGTCCGTTACGAGTCCGTGGGATTCGAGTATCAAGCCGGGACTGCTGTACTCCATGACATCTCTCTCCATGCCAAGCCGGGCGAGATGATCGCGCTGGTGGGATCGACCGGTGCAGGAAAGACCTCGCTCGTCCACCTGCTCAGCAGATTCTACGAGCTCAGCTCCGGAGAGATCCTGCTGGATGGGCGCCTGATCCATGAGATCCCCCTGAGCGAACTCCGCCGCTCCGTCGCCATGGTGACGCAGGAGAGCTTCCTCTTCAACGGCACCACGGCCGACAATCTGCTCATTGCAAAACCCGATGCCACTGAGGAGGAGATGTGGAGGGTACTAGCCGCCGCGAATGCAGAAGCCTTCATACGCCGTCTTCCTAAGGGGCTCCACACGCAACTCGGCGAACGCGGCGTCAAGCTGAGCGTCGGTGAGAAACAGCGTCTCTCCATCGCGCGCGCCCTGCTGAAGAACCCGCCGATCCTTGTCCTCGACGAGGCGACTGCCAGCGTGGACAACACGACGGAACGTCTGATCCAGGAGGCACTAGCCCACTTGCTGGAGGGTCGTACCAGCTTCGTGATCGCCCACCGACTCTCAACCGTCCGCCATGCCGACCAGATTCTGGTGCTGGAGAGGGGACGCATCGTCGAGAGGGGCAATCACGAGACGCTCCTTGCCGCGGGCGGACTCTATTCCTCCCTCTGCAAGGAAGCCGAAGCCCATCACGGGGTCTTCGGGGAGAGCAGAATTGACATCTCGCGCGATTTGGACTGAGTCATGGCCACAAAATGCACAGGAAGAGACTCATAGGGGCATCCGCACATTCCCCCTTTTTGTGTTTTTTTGTAACTTTTGTGGCTAAATCTTTTCTTAAGATATTCTAGGAATAGGAGACGTCGAAAAATTCGTCCCTTGACCCGGAGTTACTATTTGGTATATTTGCCAAATAGATGCCTCCAAAACTTCAGAAGCTCAAATCCAACGCGACGGTCCGCGCCTCCATCGTGAAGGCGATGGCCCATCCCTCGCGCCTCCTGATCATGGAGGCCCTGATGCAGGGCGAGCACTGCGTGAACGATCTCACGGAAATGGTAGGTTGCGACGTGACGACTCTCTCCAAGCACCTGGCAGTAATGAAAAAGGCCGGACTCCTTATCTGCGAGAAGCGCGGCCTTCAGGTCTTTTACCAGATCGCCTGCCCCTGCTTCACGGAGTTCTTTCGCTGCATCGACCTCATCTCCAGCTCCAACAACCGCAGGCTTCGGTGCGCCTGCTGATTTTTTATGAAAACCATCCAAGTCTACGACCCGGCCATGTGCTGCTCCTCCGGGGCCTGCGGTCCTGACATCGACCCGATCCTTCCCCAGGTGGCGGCCTTCCTTCATCAGTTGAAGGAACATGGGGTGGCGGTAGATCGATTCAATCTCTCTCAACAGCCGCTGGCCTTTGTGCAGAACGCTGAGGTGAAGAACCTCCTTCAATCCGAGGGAACCGAAGCCCTACCCCTCTTCTTCATCGACGGAAAGCTCGCTCTCAAGGGTGCTTATCCCGATCACGACAAGCGCAAGGAGTGGCTGATCGCTCACAAACTGCAGGCCACCCAGTGATGTATCTTCACCTTTCCAGCCTTGTTGGGAGTGCGACACGGTTTCTTTTTTTCACCGGCAAAGGGGGTGTTGGAAAAACGTCCCTTGCCTGTTCCACAGCCGTGGCCCTCGCAGATCTAGGAAAGAGGGTTCTTCTTGTCAGTACCGATCCTGCTTCCAACCTGGATGAGGTATTGGGAGTCCAACTCAGCAACCAGCCCAGGCCTCTACCGGGAGTTCACAATCTCTTTGCCTTGAATATCGACCCCGCGCAGGCAGCTCATGCCTATCGGGAAAAGATTGTCGGCCCCATGCGGGGCATCCTTCCCGAGGCTGCCCTCCGCAGCATGGAAGAACAACTCTCCGGTGCCTGCACGATGGAGATTGCGGCGTTTGATGAGTTCGCTCGGCTACTTGGAGATCCCTCCATTACCAAGGAATACGATCATGTGGTTTTTGACACGGCCCCCACGGGTCATACGCTGCGCCTGCTCACTCTTCCGAAAGCCTGGACTGGCTATTTTCAGACCAATACTTCAGGGACTTCCTGCCTCGGACCACTGGCCGGATTGGAACAACAGAGGGCTGTTTACGAGGGTGCCCTGAATGCCCTCGCCAATGCCGAACAAACGACTCTGGTTCTGGTCAGCCGAGCCCAAGTTCCGCCACTCAGGGAGGCAGAACGTACATTCAAGGAGCTTTCTCAACTTGGAGTCATCAATCAGCGACTTGTCCTTAATGGTCTCTTCAAGACTTCAGAACCTGGAGATCCCGTGGCCGATGCCTTGGAAGTCCGAGAACTAAAGGCCATTGCCCAGTTTAAGGATTTTCTGACTCAGCTTCCGGTTTATTCGGTTCCGCTTCATGCCAACAATCTCCTGGGACTTGATGCACTTCGGGCGATTGTTTCAGAATCAACATTGGAGAATCCATCCCAATCACAGGAAAATAGCCTTGTTACCCCGGAATTTCTTTCTATCGAGAGTCTGATTGAATCCCTTATCTCAACGGGACGAGGCGTCATCATGACGATGGGCAAGGGGGGGGTAGGGAAGACCACCGTTGCCGCCGCCCTTGCCATGGAACTTGCCCGGCGAGGACATCCCGTTCATCTCTCGACAACCGATCCCGCCGCCCATGTTGGTGAGACCCTGGGGGCTGCTGTTGACGGGCTGACCATCAGCCGTATCGACCCTGCCAAGGAAACCGAAGCCTATGTCGCTCAGGTCATGGAGGCTCAGGGGGCAAATCTTGATTCCGATGGTCGCGCCTTGCTGGAGGAAGATCTCCGTTCACCTTGCACTGAGGAGATCGCCGTCTTCAAAGCCTTTGCCCGAACGGTGGCCCAAGCTGAAGGATCTTTTGTGATTCTGGATACCGCTCCTACGGGACATACCCTGCTCCTCCTCGACGCCACGGAAGCCTATCACCGCGAGTTGGGACGTCAGGCACGAGAGAGCATTCCGGAGGAAGTCAGCAAGCTGCTGCCCCGTCTCCGAGATCCCAACTATACCAGAGTTCTTCTGGTTACGCTCCCGGAGGCAACTCCTGTTCACGAAGCTGCTGCCCTCCAGTCTGATTTAAGGCGTGCGGGAATCGAACCCTTCGGATGGGTGGTAAACCAAAGTTTCTGCTGCCTCCATACCGAGAATCCTCTGCTGAAAAGAAGGGCCAAGAACGAGATCCCCTACCTTCTAGAGGTCAGCCAAAAGCTCGCTTCCAGGGCCTATCTCCTGCGCTGGCTGGGGGAAGAGCCTACAGGCCCTACCGCGCTAGGCTACCTCCTTCACCATCCTCCCAACGCCAAACCCTAATAATCCAAAAATCCAAGCACACTATGCCAACCTACATCTACGAAACTGTGATTGAAAACGTATCCGCGAGCTGCTGCTCAGACCCGACGTATTGCGAGATCGACCAGAGTGAGAACTCACAGCCCCTGAGCCAACATCCCGATACGGGAGCAACCATCAAGAGGGTAATCATCGACGGCAAACCCTTGGTGAAAGAAGAAGAGGGTGATTCCTGCTGCAGCAGCACCGGATGCTGCTGATTTCAAAAGCCTTGGGAACTCATCCATGGAACAAGTCGTCATCATTGGATCCGGATGCGCTGGATGGACTGCCGCCATTTATACGGCTAGGGCAAACCTCTCTCCCCTGTTAATTACCGGACAACAACCCGGAGGACTCCTCACAACGACCTCTAGCGTCGAGAACTTTCCCGGCTTCAGCAATGGCATCGAGGGGACTGCTCTGATGTTGGAAATGCAGGAGCAGGCAACCCGCTTCGGCACCCGTATTGAGTATCTGAGCAAGGTGGATTCGGTCGATTTTTTATCTTCACCGTTCAAGCTATCCGTTGAGGGCAAAGTCATTGAGGCCAAGAGCGTCATCGTTTCCGTAGGTGCCGGGCATCGGCATCTTGGAGTTGGCGGGGAGCATGAACTGGAGAATAAGGGCGTGACCTATTGCGCCACCTGTGACGGAGCACTTCCCATCTTCCGCAATAAGCCTCTCGTGGTGGTTGGTGGTGGGGATTCCGCCTGTGAGGAAGCCAGCTACCTCACCCGCTTTGCATCACAGGTCTATTTGATCCACCGCAGGGACACCCTGCGAGCCTCCAAGATCATGGCTGAGCGCACACTAGCCAACCCCAAGATCACGATGGTATGGGACTCCGTCGTCGAGGAAGTCCTCGATGTCACCCAGGACAAAGTGACGGGCGTTCGTCTCAAGAATATCGAGACCGGAGAAACCAGCACTCTGGACTGCGCCGGAGTCTTTGTTGCGATTGGTCACACTCCAAACACCCAGATCTTCAAGAGCCAATTGGAAATAAACGATGCTGGGTACATCACTCTCGGAGAAGGGAGTCGGACCAGTATCCCGGGTGTCTTTGCCGCAGGAGACTGCGCTGACTCCGTTTACCGCCAGGCCATTACCGCATCCGGAATGGGATGTTCAGCCGCCATCGATGCCGAACGCTATCTCGCTTCCCTTCAATAATCACCCAACAAACCAAAAACCATGAGCAACAAACCTCTCGTCCTTATCCTCTGCACGGGCAATTCCTGCCGCAGTCACCTTGCGGAAGGAACCCTCCGTGCCGCCGCCGGTCATCTCATCGAAGTCGCCAGCGCGGGCTCCAAACCTGCCGGATACGTCCACCCGAAGTCCATCGAAGTGATGAAGGAGATCGGCATCAATATTTCCGGACATCATTCCAAACACCTTGATGAGTTTCTGAATCGTTCCGTCGATACAGTGATCACAGTCTGCGGGAATGCCGACCAGTCCTGCCCGATGTTCCCAGGTCAGGTGAACCGCTTCCATTGGGGCTTCGAGGATCCTGCCCATGCAACGGGTAGTGAAGAGGAGATTCTCAACGAGTTCCGCCGAGTCCGCGACCAGATCAAGCTCGTGTTCGAGGCGTACGCCGCGGGTCTCAAGCGAGGGAAGGAGCTTTCATTTTGAACCCCGCTCTTTCACGTAAACTTCTGGCCGAGTTCCTCGGAACCTATGCGATGATCTTTGCCGGAATAGGTGCGATCGTGGTCGATCAGGTCTCCGGCGGTGCGATCACCCATCTGGGCGTGGCTCTCACCTGGGGACTGATCGTCATGGTGATGATCTACACTTTTGGCGACCTCTCCGGAGCCCATCTCAATCCCGCTGTGAGCATCGGCTTCACCGTGGCGGGAAGATTCCCTCTCCGGGAATTGCCCCCCTATCTTATTGCCCAATTAACAGGTGCCCTAGCTGCCAGCGAAACCATCCATCTGCTCTTTCCAAAGAATAGTCTGCTTGGTTCCACCTTGCCTGCAGGCAGCAGTCTCCAGTCCTTCATTCTGGAATTCCTACTGACCCTGATACTGATGATCGTGATCCTGAATGTCTCTCATGGAGCCAAGGAGAAGGGCATCACCGCTGGCATTGCCATAGGCGCAACCATCGGACTCGAAGCCCTCTTTGCCGGTCCGATCTGCGGAGCGTCGATGAATCCCGCCCGTTCACTCGCCCCCGCCCTCGTCTCCGGTCACCTGGAGCACCTGTGGATCTATTTGATCGCTCCGGTGCTTGGAGCGATTGCTAGCGTTCCCCTCTTCAGGCTGCTGAGAGGAGGCAAATCAAACGCAGACGAGCAGATAAATATCATCCGGAAGAAGTGAGGCCACCTCGCGGATGATATTCCCCCTCAGCACGTGCAGCAGAGTATTCCGCTGCGGAGCACCGAGAAGAACCCGCTCGGCACCGATCGTGGAGGCAAGGTCGGCAATAGTATGGGCCGGTGCATCGCTGACGGCGTAGCAAGGGATAATGGTCTCACCGAGCCCTTTGTCTCTGAGTGACTCGAAAGTCTCACGGGCCTGCTTGTCATCGGTCCATTTCTTTTTACGGTCACCCGGTGCAATGACCGGTTGCTCGCGGACGAAGAGCACATAGAGAGGCTGGCCGTTCTCTGCAGCTTCTTTCACTGCAAAATCAAGCGTGCGCCCCTTACCCCTCACGGCAACGAGGACAGGGCCGTTATAGACCTTGGGCACAGGCACGGGTGCCGCGGCCGTTCCTGTAGCGATAGGAATTCTTGGTGAAGAAGCAGGAACGGATTCGCTGGATGTTGTGGAAATCTTGCCGGTGCTCTCCATGGCCAGAACGGCTGCCTCCAGGGCTGCTTCCTGAGCTGCCTTGGCTTTTCGTTCCGAGCTTTCCTTGGCAAGCCCACGGAGAACCAGCCCAATGGCCAGCACCGTGAAGGCAAAGATCCTGGCATTCGGCTTATCGATGAACAGAGAGATCTCAATCACTGCCATGATCACGAAGGTCACGAACATAAGGGCGCGTTCGGACGACTTAAGTTGAAGCTTCCAGTCTGTGCTGGTCGCACCCAAGTTCACTGCAATGGCTCCCACCACGCCGACAGCATAGAGATCGGCCAGACCGGACATATCGCTAACGGCGATCACCAAACCCGCAGGAACAAGCACGGCGAAGAAAAGGCCGGCATTGGGGACGCCGAAGGAGTTCAGCTTTGCAAAGATCGGCGGCATCTCCTGGTCGCGGGCCATCAGGAAGGAAATTCCGCTCAGCGCCACGATCGCCGTGTTCACGGCACTTAGCAGAAGGACACCGAAAACGATGCTGACAGTCCAGGCCGCGATGTGTCCGAGAACAGGCCCAAAGAGGTTGCCTGCAAAGATCTGGGCCATGTAGCGGAGCATGTAGTCGCGAACCCCCTCGGCACCGGGGGCGTTGACATCACCATTGACGACAACCATTCCCGGAAGCGCCGCCATGGCGAGGCCCAACAGGGCCGTAAGGAGACAGACCTCCAGCATGACGACGATAATGGCCTTGTTGGCGGTCTTGGAAACATTCGGGTTTTCAAGCGTGCTGCCTGGATTGAGCTTCATCACACCCGTCGAGTTGGCGATCGCCTCGACACCCGAAAGCGCCAGAACAATAGCTACGAAGGCATTCCAATTATGAGGAAAACCGCCGTGAAGAGGTTGCGTGTGAATCACTGCGTCTCCCAGATGGGGAATAGCTAGGAGACCGAGCAGAACAACCACGATGACCGTGGGAATAGCAACAAGGATAGCGGCACCGCCGGTATGCTTGGGGCCGAAGTAATTCAATGCCCCTATAATCGCGATGGAGCCGGCGGCAAACAACTCGGGGTGAGGCACTCCAAGGTATAGGAAAGCGGAGAGGGCGCTGACAGCTGCCGTCACGATATAGTCGGCAATCAGCAGAAATGCGCCCACGATCGAGATGATCTCGGAGCGATGCCGGACGCTGGCGTAGACGCCGCCGCCGTTCGGATAATGCCGGCAGATGACCATGTAATTGACGCCCACGAGCGCCGTGAGCAGACACATGGCTCCTATGAGCCATGGTGAGCCGTAACCCGCTACCGCAAAGGCCAGACCGATGACATAGGCCTTGCTGGTGCCCCAGTCGCCGTAGAGGATCGCGGCGGCCCTCTTCCAATCAACATTGCGGGGACGCGTCGTTGTGTTGGATTCAAGCATGGGATGAAAAGATGGCGAAATTAATGGGCGCAACCACAGGAGCCATGAGTCTGCGGCTCAACAGACTGAGAGCCGCCGCAGCAACCGCTCTCCCCGCTCCCCCCACAGCAACCCCCGCTGTCTGCAGCCACCTCGCCGATCACGACAACCTCAAGGCTGATCTGCTGGAGTGCGAGTTGGTCGCGGGCCCGTCCAAGGAAGCCCATTGCTTTCTCGGAAGGTTCCTCGCAAGTACGGAGTTCGATCCGCACGGGTTTTCCCTGAAGATGGGGAAAATTTTCCTTCATCTCGCCGTCCAGGATGAAGGAGACATAGGCATTCAGCTTTTCCTGGAGTTGGAAGAGCTGTCGCTCTCCATGCTCCCAGGAACGGGTCTCGAACATCGCAAGCACCAGGACATCCTCGCGGGTGTCGTGGGCAAAGGCGTCCAGCATACCGGCCCGCTCGATCCCCGAACCGGGCGGAGGGGAATTCGTGCCGGTTAGATCTTCGCGGAGGGAAACCATACGTAGAGCATCATGTAAACAAGCACACCCGTAACCGAAACATAGAGCCAGATAGGGAGGGTCCAGCGTGCAATCCTCTTATGGGCATCAAAGCGCTGACGAAGAGCCGGGATGATGGTAAGCGCTATCAGGGGAACGATCGCCAGAGCCAACGGAAGGTGGGTTAACAGGATCACAAAGTAGAGCGTCCTCGGCCATCCGAGAAGCGTGAAGACAACATGGCCAACATGAAAGTGGTAGTAGAGGTAACAGGCAAGGAATGCGGCAGATGTAACGATGGCTCCGAGCATGCAGGCCGCATGAGCCATTTTGTGCTCATTACGAATCATAATCCACCCCGTGATGATCAGCAGGGTGCTGATCCCATTCAGCGAGGCGTTGACCGCCGGAAGTTGGTGAACAGTCATTTCCTCCCGGGCCTCAAGCTTCCAGTGAAGAAGAGAGGGAGCGCTCCCGACTGATTTCACGGCACGTCTTCACCATGATCCAACTCATGAAACCGACTACGGAAAAAACCACGCCGATCATGAAGAGGGTACTGGAAGAGAAAGCCAACTTGGAAACAATCGTGAGAGGTTCAATCTGACCCCCTGTCCCTTGGAGGGCACAGTCGGGACAGGCCATGGCATTCACCAGTGACAGGATCAGAACCGGAAGGAAGGTAAGTAACTTCATGGTGCCGTGGGATTACTACAAGGTTCCCTCAGGAGGTTCCCGATGTCGATCAAAAGCTTTTGAACCAACTCCGGTTCATCAAGCTTGCGGGCAATGCGGATCTGCCCCTGACGATCGATCACCAAGAATCGGGTCGAATGAACCGGCGCGGCCGGATCGGCCGTGGAGAGGGCCTGGAGCATTCCCTTGGTGGTGAACTCATGCACCTGATTAGTGGGACCGGTCAGGAAAATCCACCGATTCGGATCGACATTAAAGCGCCTGGCGTACTCCTTCAGGACCGCCGGCGTGTCATGCTCCGGATCGATCGAGAGGGAAACCAGGCGCACGTCCTTAGCTTTTTTAAGTTCCTTGGAGATCTCGGCCAATCGCGAAGACATCATCGGGCAAGGACCCGGGCATCGGGTGAAGAAGAAGTCGATTACCCAGACCTTGCCCAGCAGGTCCGCACGCGTAAAAGGATTCCCCTCCTGGGTAATGAAGTGGAAATCAGGAACTGTTCCTATCGCTGGCGTCTCATCATAACCTCGGTGCTCCGAGCTTCGGAACATCCGTACCGCTCCCGAAATCAGCACCATCACAACCAAAAAAGTCATGACCCAAGCCATGAGGGGGAGCCGCTTCGGGGGGGGCGGTTCCAAAGATGGTTCGTTCACAATGAGTTCCTGATCAAATACGAATCAAGTCGGATCAGAGCAGGTAGAGGATCGTGTAAAGGAGTACCCAGACAACGTCGACGAAGTGCCAGTAGAGGCCGACATTCTCAAGCGCGACATGGCGTTTCGGAGTGAAGGTCCCCTTGGTGACCTGAAGGAAGAAGCACCAGAGGATCAGGAGGACGCCAATGCAGACATGGGCGCCGTGGAATCCCGTGAGCGTGAAGAAAGTGGAGCCGTAAACACCGCCTTTGTTGAACCAGAGGCCCTCATGGTAGAGCTCCGTCCACTCGATGCACTGGATGCCGACAAACGTTGCTCCCATCAGCGCGGAGAGGAGCATCCACCCAGCACCGGATTTCCCTTTCTTCACCGCCACTTCGGCAAAGTGATAGACAAAGGAACTGGAGACTAGGATCACCGTGTTGATGCCGGTCAGGAGCTTTGGCATCGGAGGAAGCTCGATGCCATCTCCGAAGTTCGGGGGCCAAGAACCAGCCGCCTGCCGAAGCACGAGATAGGTTGCGATTAGTCCGCCGAAGAGCATTGCCTCGGAGCAGAGGAAAATGCACATACCCAGCTTGCAGGTCGCGGGTGAGGTGGGCGGAGCTGCATGATGGTCATGCTCGGAAACCTCTGCGACCATGGGCGCGTGAAAGAGGGCGGAGTCGTTATAGGCTGCGTTATTCATCGGTAAAGCTTCAGTAGGCCACGGCTGGACCGCGACGTAACATCATGAACACGACGAGCCCACAGAGGGCGAGCGCAAAAATGACCAGACCCACAAGAATTGCGAACTGGGTTTTGCGTTGACGAGGCTTAGTCATGGAAAGATCGGTTATTGGCGAGCGAAGGCGATCAGCACCCCAAGCAACAGCGGGAGATAGATGATTGAGGCGAAGAAAAGACGGCGAGCCGAAGCGTTGGTCCTGTTCCTGATAAAGGCCACCGAGAGATAAATCATTGCGGCACCAAGGGCCAGTGCTGCAAAGAAATAGTAGGGGGAGGCCATCCCGAGGATACCCGGCAGGAGTGAGACGCCTAGAAGAGCCACGGAATAGATGAGGGCCTGCCACGCCGTGGACCATCCATCCGGGTCGCGGGTGCTGAGCATCTTGAATCCAGCCGCCGCATACTGGTCACGATAGAGCCAAGCGATGGCCAGGAAGTGAGGCATCTGCCAGAACCAGAGGATTAGGAAGAGGACCCATCCACCCACACCTAGATGATCTGTAGCGGCGGTCCATCCCAGCAACGGAGGAAGCGCCCCCGGAATGGCCCCAACAAGGGTATTCAGCTCCGTGAAACGCTTGAGCGGGGTGTAGAGGGCGGCGTAAATGAGAATAGTTAATCCCGCCAGCAAAGCGGTCAAGGGATTGGCGAAGAAGGCAAGGATCGCAACCCCACAACCACTGCAAAGCAAACCGAAGAGTAGGGCGTCGGAAGGGTGCATCCTGCGGGCAGGCAAGGGACGGTCCGAGGTCCTCGGCATCAGTGCATCGAGATCACGCTCCAGCCACTGGTTGAGGGCCGAGGCTCCGGCGGCACTCAGGGCCGTACCGAGTAGCGTGGCTACAAGCAGCGTATAATCCATCGGGCCCCTCCATCCGAGCAGAAATCCGACCAGAGTGGTCATCAGGACCAGGAAGGAGAGACGCGCCTTTGAAAGCTCGCTGAGATTGGAGAGTAGTCCCACCTTGAGCTCGGATTTCACGGTTCCCTCGGAAGCGCTCATGAGAGTGCCTCCCGAGAGTGAGATGTACCGGGGGATTCCGAACCGGCGCAGAAGAGGCGGAAGGTGAAGAGAATACCGAAGGCTGTCAGCAGCGCACCGAGCGCCATGTGAGAGGTGGCGACATCTGCCGCCTTATTCGTCCAGATTGTCACAGCCCCAAGCAGGATCTGAAGCAGTATAGCACCCACCCAGAGAAGACTCCAAACGCGGAGCCAATGTCCTAGAGGCGTCCGGGCCACGGCCAGCGCGGCGGTGGCGATCACGATAAGCAACAGTACAAAGGCTCCGGCACGGTGGGTCAACTGCAAGTGGATTTGAGCGACGGAAACAGGAGCCATTTTGTCATTGGCCCTCTCTTCATTGATGCGCGTCAGGGCGCCCTCCGAGGTATCAGGAATCAGCGTGCCGTAGGCGGTTGGGAAATCACGGATCGCAAGCGGCGCGTGTTGGTGGCGGATGGTCGCGGCGATACCCAGCTGGAAATAGGTCAGCACAAGGCCGGCTAGCACGAGCCAACGAAGGGAGGCTGCCGCGCTGTCGGCAAACCAGACTCCCGAAAGGAATCCCCTCCCCGTCACGACGGTGATCACCAGCAGCAGGCCGAAGAAGCTCTGGGCAAGCGCCGCATGGAAGATGCCGATCTGGTCCTTGTAGAGGGTCACGCGGAGACCACCCAGCACGCCCTGTGCTATCACGCCGATCACGGCCGCCACGGCCAGCCATTTGACCCAGGTTCGTTGTTCTTTCCAAAGTGTTACACCGGCAAGCACGAGTGTGATCAGGCCGATTCCACTGGCCAGCAAACGATGCGAGTGCTCCCAGAAGATACCTCCCACCCACTTCGAGTAAGGAAAGCGGAACATGTTGTACCCGTAGGTGGTCGGCCAGTCCGGAACCGACATGCCGGCCCCCTTCGAGGTGACAAGGCCTCCCACAACAATCAAAAGGAATGTAGCCACCGAGGCGATCAGAGCAATTCGGTGAACCGCCCCGGATGATCCTGCGGATGAAGCAGAAGCGATGCCCGAAGGCCTTATTCTAGCCGTTTCCACAGTTCCCCCTGTTCCCACAGGCTGACCCTAGTGGGCTTCCAAAGTGATGTGGGCGGGGGCCTTCTCATTCTGAGGCAGGAAATCCCTTGCCAGACCGGGAACGCTATACTCGTAGGGACCGTGATAGACAGTCGGCGTCACTGCAAAGTTTCCGTGAGGGATCGGATGGGAAACCGTCCACTCCAGGGTGGTGGAGTTCCAGGGATTCGCAGGGGCCTTGGGACCATTCAACATGCTCCATACGATATTCACGACAAAGGGAATGGTGGCGAGTCCGAGGCCCATCGCCCCGATCGTGCAGACAACATTCAGGGGTTGGAGTTGCTTGAGGCAGTCATAGACTGTCGGATCGGCAATGCGGCGCATCATGCCTCCAAGGCCCAGATTATGCATCGGGAAGAAGGTCAGGTTGAAGAAGACGAAGGTCATCCAGAAATGGATCCACCCAAGCGTGTTATTGAACATTCTGCCCGACATCTTTGGAAACCAAAAATAGACTGCCCCGAAGATCGCGAACATGCTACCTCCGAAGAGGACGTAGTGGAAGTGGGCGACGATGAAGTAGGTGTGGTGAACGAAGAGATCCACAGGAGTAGAAGCCATGAAGATGCCGCTCAGCCCCCCGATCACGAACATTGAGACAAAGGAGACAGCAAAGGCCATCGGCACCGTGTAGTGGATCGACCCGCGCCAGATCGTGCCCATCCAGTTGAAGGTCTTGATAGCACTAGGAACCGCGATGACCATCGTCGAGACGGAGAAAGCCGCACTCAACGTGAGGTTCATGCCGCTGACATACATATGGTGTCCCCAGACGATGAATCCGAGGAAGCCGATCGAGATCATTGCCCAGACCATGGCCTTGTAGCCGAAGACGGGCTTGCGGGAGAAAACCGAGAGAATTTCAGACGTGAGACCGAACGCAGGCAGGATAAGGATGTAAACCTCCGGGTGGCCGAAGAACCAAAAGAGATGTTGCCAGAGAAGAGGCTGTCCGTAGCCGGAGGGGCGGTAGAAAGTGGTGCCGAAATTCAAATCGAAGATGATCAGGGCGGCGGCAGCCGAAAGAACGGGGATCGCCAGGATGAGTAAGATCGCTGTCAGAAAGATCGCCCAGACGGGAAGAGGCATCCGAAACATTGTCATTCCGGGAGCCCTCATCGTGATCACGGTGGTGATGTAGTTGACCGCGCCAGTGATCGAGGAGAGACCGTTGATAAAGAGAGCAGCGCACCAGAGGCTCTGACCCATGGGCGTCTGGTTGTAAGCAGCAACACTGCTGAGCGGAGCATAGGCCGTCCATCCGGTACCTGGAGCGCCTCCTGGCACCCAGAAGGAGCTCAACATGATGATCCCGGAAAGAGCGAAGAGCCAGTAGCTCAACTCGTTCAGTGCCGGAAAGGCCATGTCGCCAGCCCCGATTTTGAGAGGAATAAGGAAATTTCCGAATACGCCGATCAGCAGCGGCATTGCCACGAAAAAGACCAAGATTGTCCCGTGCATGGTGACCAGCACATTGTAACCGCTGGGAATGATGGCGCCCTCGTCATTCACAACACTGTGGGGAAGGAGGTGGCCAATCACGGGTATAGGATGGCCCGGAAAGGCCAACTGCCAGCGCATCGCCAAGGCCATTGCTCCACCAAAAATCAGGAAAAACGTGGCGGACCAGAGGAACTGGAGCGCAATCATCTTGTGATCGGTGTTCCAGAGGTAGTGCATGATGCCGGGCTTCCCCTGTCCATGCCCATGCCCATGGTCATTATGATGACTCCCGCTGTGAGTCTCCACGGTCGCAATGCTGTCGTGGGTGATTGATGCACTCATAAAATTATAGTTTATTCCCAGCCGCTGGAGCAGTCAAGGAGGCCGCCTTTGCAGGACTCGGTGGCGCAACAGGAACAGACGTAGTCGCGGGTATGATCCCCGCATTCTTCTGCTGCCGGGGGATCAACCACTTCTGAAATTCCTCCTCAGAGACAATCTTGATCGGAGCCTTCATATTATAATGACCCGTTCCGCAAAGTTGGTTGCAGGCTAACTGGAAGTCACCGGTCTGTGTTGCTTGGAACCAAACCCAGCCGATGGTCCGGCCCGGGACACAATCTTGATAAAGACGGAACTCAGGAACGTAGAAAGAGTGGATCACATCGCGGGAGTGAAGAAGAACATGGACAGGACGGCCAACTGGAATCACGAGATCCGTGGTAATGACATCCTGGGCCGTCTTGGGGTTCTCGGGATAGGTGCCGAAAGGATTCAGCGGGGTTATGTTGCGTACATCCATCGGGGCGAGCTTGCCGCTAATTCCCGGATACCGCATCTGCCACCCAAACTGATAGCTGGAGACATCGATGGTCAGGGCGTTGTCGGGTGCCGGACGATGAATTTCCTCCCAGACACGGTTGCTATAGATGGCGAGGGCAAGGAAGATGATGGTTGGGGCCGTGGTCCAGATGATCTCCAGCGTATTGTTGCCATGGCTGTAATGGGCCGGAACTCCTGTTCGACGACGATAAACAATCAGACAGTAAATGTAGACCCCCTGGGTAACAACGAAGACCACGGCCGTCAGCCAGAAGATCATCTTGATGATCGAGTCAATCTGCACACCCGTGGTCGTCACGCAAGGGGGGAGTCCGTAGACATTTCCACTGCGCTGCTCGGCGAAGGCCCCGCCAGCCATGACTAAAGAGGCCAAGAAAATGCCGCTTGTCAGCAAGCGTGAAGCTATTCGTTTGGTGAAGAGCTGAGAAAGCATGGTGGTGGTCATTTCATGGCCGGAGTGGCTCCCGATGTTACATTGGGTTTTACTGGAGGAACGGCCAGCAGTTGCTCCTGGGTCCAGGAATCGCTCTGGGCGGCGTCAGTCTTACGGATTTGAGTAACAAATTCCGGAGAAATAGCGGGCGTATTATTGCCCCAATCCGAACGAATGTAGGTGAGGATGTCTGCGATCTGCTCATCCGAGAGTTGCTTCCATGGCACCATGGCGTTGTTGTATTGCTGCCCCTTTACTTCGAAGGTCCCCTGCAGGCCGTTCAGGACAAGCATCACCAGATGATTTTCCGCGTGGTTCCCCTCGGTAAGCACCCACTCGCTGCCAGCAAGCGGAGGGAACTGGCCCGCCACCCCCATGCCGTTCGGCTGATGGCAGACAACGCAGTTCTGCGTGTAGAGGCGCTTGCCAACGACCTTGGGATCCACGGGAGCCGCAGCAGTAGCACCACCGCCGGCCCAGTTCACGGCATTGCTCTCATAGACATCCTGACGAAATCCACCGCTGTTAAAGCCGAGGTAGAGGCCACCCCAAATCAGCGCCAGCATGAAGGCTCCGACAAGCCAAGGAGACAGCGGCCTATTCGTCTCCTCAGTTACTTGCTTGGGATGTTGGTTGTGGTGATCGTTATTCACGGCTGGTCGTCTTATCGTCTTATTTTGCAGCCCCGATCTTCTTCACGGGAGCCTCCGGCAACGGGTAATCATGGCGCAGGGAAAGGAGATAGGCGACGAGGTTTTTGGCGTCGGCTGTGGGAACTACTTCATAGCCCTCCTGCGGAGCATCGTCCCCCGTCAGGGCAAGAGCCTCGTTGGATCGCTGGCCCTGGATCTTGCGGATAAGGTAAAGATCACTGAAGCAGGGCATGAGCGACCCCTCGCAGACGGCGGAGGGATGGTAGAGGTGGATTAAGTGCCACTTGGCATCGGGACGACGCACACCGACGTTCGTGAGATCCTGCCCAAGGCGGCGTGATCCCAAGAAGGCCGTTGAGTCACGCAGATAGTCACGGGCTACAGAGGGACGAGCACCCCAACCCCGATCAACATCCGACGAGGTAATGCTGGTCTGGCGCACTTGCTGGCTATGGCAGGAAATGCAACCCTCGGTCGCGTAGATGCGCTGTCCTGCAATGGCTTGACCTCCATAGGTAGGGGGAAGGGAGCCCCCGTTGTCGGCATCGGCTACTGGCGTGAGACGACCAAGCTGGAGAGCCGGATAAGCGACGAGGCCGAGCCACGAAGTCAGGAAGACCAAGAAGATACCGCTCAGCAATGTAGGGAGACGATGCATGTTATTTCCCGTTGTGCTTGTTAAGGAGATAATCACCCGCCAGAGCAAACGTGATGTTCGCGCCAAGAGTCAGCATGGCTATAAGGAGCAGCAACTGCGCAACACATTCCATCAAGTGAAAGGGGTAGGAGTAGGAGGTGATGTTGAGGAAGGAGACCGTGGGGTCGGCAAGAGCAAGCCCAGTAAAGAGACCTCCGAGAAGCATCAAGACGACCAGCATACCGAGCCCCACCAAGGTCAGGATGTAGTGGCGTCCCGAGAGCACCGGACACCAGCAATCGCGCCCGAGGAGTTGGGGCAGCGACTCGTAAAGCACGCCGAAAAGCGGCAGGGAGATGGCTCCTAGGATCCAGAGCTGGGTCTTAGCCTCAGTGAAGGCGGTGAACCGGACAGCTCCGCTGACATCCGGCAAGGAGGCGAGCGCTCCGATCACGCCAACGATGACAAGCGCGTAGAGCCCCATCAGCAGAAAGCGACCAGGAAGACTTGCAGAAACAATGACTTCATTGCGAGGCATCCCGAGGAGATTGATCGAGATCATGATGATCGGAATCAGGAAAAGGACTCCGGCGACCACGCCGGCAGAAGTCATCCAGGCTGGAACGGGTCCTCCGATGAGGCGGTCCATGCCATTCCATCCTCCAAGGAGAAGAAGCATCCAGAATCCGAGAGTAGAAAGATGGCGACGGTTCATGTGGCATCCCAGAAGTCGGGGAAGCAGCGCATAGGCCGATGCAAGCGCCACTGGTAAGAGCCAGAGGGCCAGCAGGCTGCCGCAATACCATGACTGGATTGGGCCTTGAGCCGAGGCCTGAACAGGCTTCCAGGTGAGGAGGAGATTGGCCGTTCCGTAAACCCATGGGAACCAGCAGAAGGCAGCGACAAGATACCACTGGGCCACCTCGACGCGAGGGTTGCTCCGGCGATCAAAAAGCAGAACCGCCCATATTCCAATCAGCAGGAATGAGAGCAGGAGCATCGCGGAAGCCCAGTTGGGATACTCGAGCCATTCGACACCCGTGCTGTAGCCTGCGAAGATCGCGAGCGTTCCGAGTAGAACAGCCAGGTTCCAAAGCACCGTTGCGCTGATGATCAACGTCCTGAGCAGCATGCCACCCATGCCTTGGCCATCTCCGCCACCGAGAGGACGACCACAGAGGCGGGCCATTAGCCAGACGCCGGCGCCAATCGCAGCTTGAGAAGCCCATCCGTAGAGCATGAGATCGCGGGCCATCGGAGCAAGGCGACCGTAGTTCAGGAAGCTGATACCTCCAAGGAATCCGGGAGCGATCAACTTGATGGAAACAACAAGAGAGAGTAAACAGGCGATCACTAGCCAGTGGATGGCGTTTCCGAAGAGGATGATCACCGGCAAGCGGACCGAGGCGTCGATGGCCTTGTTGTCGACGGGTTCATGACACGGCGCGGGATGATGATGGGGAAGGTTGTGATGGCTCATGGCAAGGCTATGGTTGGCCCTCCTTGGGAGCTTTGTTCGCAGAGTTTTGCAGGGTCGGAAGGACCAGTTCCAGTGCCCTGCCGATCGGAATATGGACGATTCCCTTGGCTTGATCATTCCAGCCATAGGTGGTGAGGGCGTTCGAATCGGCGGCCTGAAGCTCCACGAGATTCTTCGTACGGACGGCAGCCCGGTCTGCATCTTCGGTTTCCGTGGCGGTGTTAGAGCGGTTGAGCCAGAGACCTCCGAGCACAGCCGCAAGTAGTAGAATCAGAACTCCGATCCAGAGCAGAATGCCGGTCGATAACTGCGGTTTTTCAGAATTGGACGTATGATCGTGGCTCATCAGTCGATGTAGTTGACGGCCTCAGCTAGACGGGGATCCCGCGAGGGCCAGAGTGGTGAATCGCCGAGGCGCTTCAGGAAGAAGGCGCTCAGCGTACAACCGATCGCAAGCAGCGAGACGACGTCCAGGACGGCAGGGTGGAAACCTTCCGGATGCAACACGGGCAGGATCATTGTATAAACGTCCAGCAGGTGCATGCAAAGAATCCAGCCGGCGACCAGACCTAGGAATCCGGAGCTGGCCTTGGGACCACGGAAGAGCAGTAGGACAAAGGGAACCAGGAAGTGGCCGACCACTAGAATGATCCCCAGAACATTCCAGGACGTGGAGGAGCGCAGGACGTAGTAAACGCTCTCTTCGGGGATGTTCGCATACCAAATGAGCATGTACTGGACGAAGGCAATCCAGGACCAGAAAAGCGTAAAACCAAGCAGCAACTTACCAAAGGCAAAGTTATGCTGAGCAGTCAGCACTTTCTTAAGATAGCCAGCGGAGCGAAGTGCATTCGAGAGCAGTATGATGACGCAGAGTGCCGATAGTACTGATCCGGCAAATATGTAGAGTCCCCATATCGTTGAGTTCCACTTCCAGTTCAGACCCATGATCCAATCGATCGACCAGAAAGTGAGTGAGATGGCACCAACCGGCACCAGGAAGAAGGCGACCCTGCGATTGCGGATGGTGTGAATGGCATCGCCATCCTTGTCCTGAGCCAAGGAATTCCGACGAAGCAACAGTGCTCCAGCTCCGAAGAGCAGGAAGTAAAAGGCCGTGCGAACCCAGAAGAAATTCACATTCAGGAAGGCGGATTTTTCTGCCAGCTCATGGTTGGTGGAGGGTGACAAAGCCATCCAAGTCCAGAGATCCGAAGCCACAAAAAGAAGCGGCACCAGCAGCAGCGTGAGAAGCGGCAGCAGACAGGAGATATTCTCCAGTTGTCGTCGGATCCCGACGCTCCAGGCCGCATCCACTGCATGATGAACGATGATCCAGAAGAGCGATCCGATCAGGATCGTGAAGAAGAAACACCCTGCAAACATCCACGAGAAAGCGAACTGGTGGGGATTAGCTAGCCCTAGGATCAGCGAGAGCAAAAGCCCGATCAGGGCAGTCACACAGAGCCCGACAAAACGTCCGCCGACATGCTTGTAGTCGAAGGTCTCGGCGGGCGGAAGGATTCCGGATGCCGATCGTGCTTGCTGTGCAGGGAATGATTTATGTTCAGCGATCATGGCTTGGCGTCGCCGGTTGTGGCGGAAGCCGCGTTGGTGCCGGTGAGTGCGGCACGATTAGCCGTGGGCACGTCGTTGATCGTCGCATTCTGCGAACGCTGCAGCGCGCGCATGTAGGCAACGATGGCCCAGCGGTCTGGCACCTGGATCACCGAACCGTAGCCCATCATCGTATTCTTGCCGTTCACGATCGTGTTGTAGATCTCGCCATCACTCATATCGCGAATGCGCTGTTGCTGTAGGTTGGCGACGCCGACCAAACCATATTTTGTAGCGATACCATTGCCGGCTCCCGTGGCACCATGACAGACGGCACACTGAATCTGGTAACGCTCGCGTCCCCGTTCCAGAGTAGCCATGGTCGCGGAGAAGGGAATGCCATTGCCCCAGTTCGTTCCGATCTTGCCCGTGTCGGCATAGTCCTGCTTGCCGGAGAAAACAACAACGCTGTAGGGACTTCCCATGGTCGCGACTCCCTCAGAGGCCTGAGCACTGGACTCTGGAGCCGAGTACCCAACAGGAACAGTCCCGGCTACATTCGCACGAGCGCCGCGTCCATCGTCATAGAAGTCGCTCGGGGCCTGCGCCTTGACTTTGTCCTGACGGACCATATCGGGGAAGATCTCGATCGGAGGACGCTTGGTCTTGTGCGGCAGAAAGGAGTAGTCGCGCAATCCGGCAATGGAGACCACCAGGATGGTGATGAGGACAAGAAGGAAAAGGAAATAGCGTACCATGGCAATTATTTCTCTTCTGAGGCCTCCTGATGGATGGCGGTGATGTCACCGGCACCGAGTTCATGGAGTAGCTCAGTCAGGGCCGAGGTTGAGAATTTCCGGTCGCGGGCTTCTATGGCAATGAAGAAACCGCGCGAAGCATCCTTGGCAAAGAGATCCCAGGCAAACATCGGATTATTCCATCGGGGCATCCCCCCCAGCAGGATCATCCCTGTAACGGCCGTGATCGCGCCGATCATGAGGGTCAGGGCCACCACGATAGGAACGTACTGGGGCAGCGCCAGAAGATTGAGAGGCTTCCCATCAACCACCAGCGGATAGATGATGCAGCTGGGGATCAGTTGCATTGAGAGAGCAATCAGGACTGCGGAAACACCCCCACCCAGGACGAGTAAGCTCAGGATTGATTTGGGGAGCTTCATCGCCTCGGCAAGTCCGTGAATAGGGTAGGGAGTGAAGCACTCGTAGAGTGAAACTCCCTCGTCGCGGAGGCGATCGACGGCATGGACAAGGGCCTCAGGCGTCTCGAATCGGGCTCCAAGAGCATAGAGCGGCTCCTCTTTGGAACCAGCAATCGGCAGGTGATGACCTTGAAAATGATTGCTCATCTCAGTGTGTTTCCTCCGTGGAATTATTGGAATGACCCGCGCCAGCATGAGGCTGGGTGCCTGGCAGGACAGCTTTCAACTCGTTCATGCTCATGATTGGCACAAACCGGATGAAGAGCAGGAAGAGGGTGAAGAAAATGCCAAGTGTTCCGGTAGCCGTCAGGATATCGACGATTGTCGGGTGGAAGTTCCCCCAGGAAGAAGGAAGGAAATCGTGCGTGAGCGTCGAGGTAACAATCATGAAACGCTCGAACCACATGCCGACATTGCAGAGGATCGCGAGAATGAAGACCAGCGGAAGGCAGCGGCGGACCGCCTTGAACCAGAAGAGTTGCGGCACCGTCAGGTTGATCGAGAGGCAGGTGATGGCGTACCAGCTGCAGCTGCCGGTGAAGCGCTCCCAGAAAGCCCCGCGCTCGAAAGGATTCGCGCTATACCAGGCATTGAAGAGCTCGAACACATAGACATAAGCCACGCAGGAACCCATCATCAGGAGGAGTTTGCAGACCTTGTCGAGTTGGGACGGGGTAATCAGATCCCTGAGCTGAGGATAGATCAAGCGCAACGGAAGCAGCAGCGTCAGGATCGCCGCACTGCCGCTGTAAACCGCGCCGACCATGAAGTAGAAGGGGAAGATCGTGGCATGCCATCCAGGAATCACCGAGGTAGCGCAATCGCTGGCCACAATCGTAGTGACGGTCACCACCAACACAGAGGTAAGCCCGGCTAGCAGGACATACATCATCTCGTAATGGCGCCATTGACGCGCCGTACCAAGCCATCCTAGGGAGACGATACCGTAGGCGAACTTGCGAACTTTTGTCGTGGCGCGGTCTCGAAGGACGGCCAGATCGGGAATCATGCCGGCGAACCAGAAGAGCGAGGAGACAGTCAGGTAACTCGTCACTGCGAAGACATCCCAGAGAAGAGGGCTCAAGAAATTCGGCCACATGCCATAGCTGTTCGGCACAGGGAAGAGGAACCAGACAAACCAGACGCGGCCGATATGGATCGCGGGATAGACGCCGGCGCAGACAATCGCAAAGACCGTCATTGCTTCGGCCGCTCGGGAGATCGAAAGACTCCACTTCTGACGTGTCAGAAAGAGCAGGGCCGAGATAAGGGACCCGGCATGCGCCATAGAAACCCAGAAGATGAAATTGGTGATATCCCAAGCCCAGAAGCAAGGGCTGTTTGATCCCCAGACACCCACACCGGTGCAGATCATGTAAAGGATGCAGGCTCCGCCAATCGCAGCGAAGGTGCCCGTGAAGGCGATCGCTGCATACCACCAGAGCGGGGTTTTCCCTTCAACAATTGAACAGACCGCGTCGGTCACCCAGAGGGGGCCGCGGTTGTTGAGCACCTGCGGCGGACGCTCCAAGACATGAAGATCAGGCGTCTCAGTCTCGGCGGCAGTGATGATCGAAGGAGTGGACATGGACATGCTCGCTCTTAGGAATGGTCTGCCTGTTCAGCGCCACGATTGGCGGCGCCGACGAGATCGGCTCCCGGCATCGCAGGGTTGGGATTGCGGATCCTTGCCATGTAGGTCACGCGGGGACGCGTGTTCAGATAGGCAAGTGAGGAATAGGTGCGTGGGTCGGCCTTGGCCTGTGAGACGGCGCTCTTGGGATCGTTGATGTTGCCAAAGACGATCGACTCGGATGGGCAGGCCTGCTGGCAGGCGCTCTTGAAGACTGGGAGAGGGGTCTTGGTGACATCACTGGCACCGGCCTTGACTGAGCGGGCGATCTTCGCCTCCTCGATGCGCTGGATGCAGAAGGTGCACTTCTCCATGACACCGCGCATACGGACAGTCACGTTAGGGTTCTTCGACATCTTGAGGCTGTCGGCCATTCCCTTCGGTGCAAGCGGTCCGTAGTAGAGCTCATCCAGCGGACGCTCGTTGTAGTCGAACCAGTTGAAGCGGCGGACCTTCCAGGGGCAGTTGTTCGCGCAGTAGCGGGTACCGATGCAGCGATTGTAGGCCATCAAGTTCAGACCCTCCTCGCTGTGGACGGTTGCGTTCGCCGGGCAGACCGCCTCGCAGGGTGCGCTCTCGCACTGCTGACACATGATGGCCATCGGGATCATCTCGAGGCTTTCCTCCTTATGATCCGCGCTCGCGAACCAGCGGTCGATGCGGATCCAGGCCATATCACGGCCGCGGCGGACCTGATCCTTGCCGACGACCGGAATGTTGTTCTCAGCCTGGCAGGCAACGATGCAGGCATTGCAACCGATGCAGGAGTTGAGATCGACCGAGAGCCCCCACTGGAGATCGGAGGTAAGGGGGGGATTCGGGTAGATGGAGATCGGCTCCGGCAGCTCGCCATCCATTTCTCGGGCGAATTCGGGCTGCTTCTGGAGGGTAGCAAGAGTTCCCGTACGGGCGAGGTTGCGCCCTTCCATGTTCTGGTGCTCCTGGGTGCGGGCAAAGACGTAGGAATCCTTGGGCAGAGCCTGCACCTTGACGCCCGATCGGAAGCAAAGGCTTGAGGAATGACGCAGTGGGTAAGCGTCAAATCCAACGTTCTCCATCACATGGGAGACGCCCTTGCGGCCGTAGCCGAGGGCGATGCTCAGCGACTTGTCGACATGGCCGGGAGCAACGATCGCCGCGGCCTCGATCGAGCGGACGCCTGCAGTTATCTTCAGCCAATCACCATCTTTGATGCCGAGCATGCGGGCGTCGGCCGAGCTGACAAGAGCTGCATTATCCCAGACTAGCTTAGTGACATAGTCAGGGGTTTCCTGAAGCCAGGAATTATTCGCGTAGCGCCCATCATCGACGCTGGAACTGCGTAGGAAGACCACTTCGAAATCTTTGGAATCCAACTTCGGAGCCGACTGAACCGCAGCAAGCGCGGCGGAGGCACTAAAGGAAGGGTTGGAGACCGGCCATGCGGTTCTGGCCGCAAACCCGTTTCTCAGGAACTCATTCCAAGATGCATCGGAGCCATCCTTGGTCACTGATGAAAAGGTGGTTCGGACTACGGAAGGCCCGTCGACTTTCTCTCCGGCCAAGGCGGCAAGGATCTCGAGGGACGAAATGCCATTCCAGAGCGGCAGGATCATCGGTTGGACGGAGCAGATTGTTCCGTCGATCGATCGGGCATCGCCCCAGCGCTCCAGATAGTGGGCGGCAGGCACCTGCCAATGGGTCACCTTGCTGGTCTCATCAACAAACTGGGAGAGATGCAAGGTCTCGGCAACTCTGGACAGCAGGTTCGGAAAATTCAATTCAGCAGGGGCGGTGAGCACTGGGTTGCCCTCTAGGATGAGCAGGGTCTTGACCGAACCTGAACCCATGGCCTTTGCGAGATCGGCAAGCGTTGCGGCAGGCTTCACTCCGGTCTGGACCACATTGATAGTCGAACCAAGATTGCCGAGCGTGTTGTTGATGCCTAGGGCCATCGCCTGCACCGCGACGGACTGACCGGCTCCCAGTATCACAACTCCCTTACCCTTGGCTGAGATGAGGTCATCAGCCACGCCGTTTACCCATGCAGGGTCAAAAGAGACACCCGACGCGGGATATGCCGCCGCCAGCGAGGAGAGGGATGTGTTGCCCGACTTCGTGGCGAT
>Ga0114958_10000755_pt1 | contig 27183 bp, 15 predicted proteins | sample C_130208_EF_Meta_FD_89577 | JGI IMG/M metagenome (GOLD analysis project Ga0114958, IMG submission 89577) | Freshwater microbial communities from Lake Croche, Canada to study carbon cycling - C_130208_EF_MetaG | ecosystem: Environmental > Aquatic > Freshwater > Lake | place: Lake Croche, Canada... | reverse complement strand
AGACCCCCCCCCAGACCAAGACCAAACCCCAGACCAAACCTCATACCAACCCCCAGACCAAGACCAAGACCTGTTAAATTGTATTAAGAAGCTTGAAGACTACATAAAAAGTCTACAAGGCAACATAAAAAAACTAAAAAAATAATTATATTACAGATATTGCTGATTTTTTAGTTTTACGTGCAACACGTTTTTTAGGATTACCTTCGCTTAATGTTGTTTCAGATATTAATCTATCATTATTTGATGATGATTCGTCTTGTGTATCACTTGCACCTGCTTTAATAGTACTTGATTGTATATTATGAATTCTATTTAAAATATCTTTTACCTGTGTTGGGGCTCTAATATCAGGCATATTTGCGTTTGTAATTACCTGTGGTTTAGAATTTGCTGCTTGAGGTTCATTAATAGAAAAATTTCTAGATTGCTCATTAAATTGATTATTTGGTTGATTATTTAATTGTGATTGAAGTTGATTAATATAGTCTTGTTGTTGTTTCATTTGTTGTTGCATTTGTTTTTGTATTTGTAATTTAGACTCAGACTCTTTTTTTTTATGTTCTTCACGTTGGCGTTCAATATTAATTTCTTGTTGTGTCATAAATTGAGAACTTTCTGTTTTACTTGGATTAATTATTTTACTTAAAAGTCCTGGGTTTGATGCTAATATTGAATCTAAACCAGGTAATTTTGATGACTGTGATTTTGTAAAATGAAAAGCACCGGCAGAAGCTATTATTAAATATAATAATTTAATTTCTGGTGCCATCTTTCTACCAGAACCTTTATATTTTTCATATATTTCTTCTAAAACATCCTCCCATGAATCAACTTCTAATTGCATGTGATCACCCCATCCAGATAAATGAAAGTCAAATGGATCATATTTATCATTTAAAAATTCAATTACAGAAACTGCTTGTAATAAACCCCCTTTAAATATTTTAACTCCATTTCTTTTATCTGCAAAACTTTTTAATAATTCAAATTCATATTCCATTTCTTCTAAAGATGAATTAAAATCATATTCTTTTGATAAAGCAAATCCTTTTGTTTTAATTTCACATAATTTTCTAAGCATTTCTATTTTTTTAAGTCGTAATTCTTGGGGTGTTAATTCTTTTTTTTCTGTTGGTTTAATTTCAGATGTTGAATGTACATTTTCTTTTTTATTTATTGTTTTTTCTATTTTTGGTATTTTTTCAGTTTGTTTTGGTGATATACTAATTTTTTCATATTTTTCTCTTGAATCGGATATTTTTTTATTATCAGAATCAGAATTAGAATTAGATGTTGAATTAGATTTTGAAAATGCACTAGATTTTAATTCTTTTTTATTTGAACTGTTTGATTTTGTTGATGATTTTGAACTTGCTGAATCGCTATTTTTAAGTAATTCATTTAGTTCAGATGATTCTGATGTTTCATTAAGATTGTGTTGAATTGTTTTACTCGGATTAGCAATCATATTAAAATAATAATCTGTATCTGTTGTTTGTTGTTTTATTCCACTAGGTACATCTTCAATTAAATTATCGCCTCGTGAATTTTGATAATTAACTTTTATTTCTGACGAAGTTTCGGTTTCTGACATTATAAATATAAAGATTCTTTCTTTTAACTTAACGCAATAATAAAAATTATTTTAGAGTGGTGCGTTAAGTTAAAATATTTTTAAACATTTGAAGATTTAATTTTATCTCTTAATTGTTGAAAATTTATATAATCTATAGTTAATACATATGATATTGCAATTAGTATAGCAATAGATGGATTTTTATTACCACTAACAAAAATTAAAAATAATATAATAATTCTAAATATTACATTATCAAATAAATTAAATATAAAAAGTGGAAGTTTTGGACCTTGAAAAGGTTTACCGATTCCAATTCCTGGAATTTCTAAAGAAATACCTGTACCTAAAATAGATATATATAATCCAAGTATAACTGTAATAATAATAGATACATTTTTGTTATCTAAAAAGTCTAATGGCATTTATATATTTATTTAGATAATAAAAAATTTAAATTATTTTAATTGTTATATTGTCTCATATCTTTTATATTATAACCATTTATAATAATATTTTAATTTAGAAATTATTATCTATCATTTTACAATATAAAAAATGAACTATTGTTCTTTAGAAGATGCATGGGGTAATAGTAATCGCATGTGTAGCCAATATACAAATTATATGGATGAAAAAAAAAATAATAATAATAATAATAATAATACACTATCACCTAGTTGTGCAATGAACGACTATAATTCAAAACCAGAATCATTAATAAAACAAAATGTTGAAAAATATACAGATATATCATATAAAACACCGTACACATATCAGAATAAAATACTACAAAATACACCAAGACAATACGATGATCACATTGATGAATTAAATAATTGTGATGATTTTATAAAACATATTCGTAGTTGTAAAAGATGTCATAATAAAATTAAATATTATTTTAAACCAAAAATAGTAGAAAATATTCAAAATATTATTGAAGATAATAAGGATACTATTGTTTTAATATTAATTGGAATATCAATATTACTATTTTTTAATTTAATACATAATATGACTAAATCAAATTAATAATTATTTTTCTGACGGTGTCCATCTTATTAATAAAATATTAGGTTCATAAAAATCTGTTTTAAATCCATTTAATAAAAGTTTATCCGTAATATATTTACGACATTCTTTATGTGAATATATTGGTAAACCAACTAAAAATTCAGGCATTTCATACCAAGTATGATAAAAATTACCAGAACTTGCAAAATATATTTTTTTTTCTACAATTTTATATATTTTCTCAAATGTTATAAACTTTCTATCTTCTCGTTCTTTTTGTTGCTTAATTAGTTCAGATGCTTTAACCATTATAATAGATAATAGATATTTATTATAAAGATAAATTTTTATTTATCTTTATATGAATTATGATACTTTATGTATGTCAGGTGGTGGCCTTAATGGATTTGCATTTATTGGTGCACTTGAATATTTAAATAATACTAACTATATTAATATTAATTCTATAAAAAATTTTGTTGGTACATCTATTGGATCAGTGTTTTCATTGTTATTAGTATGCGGATATTTACCATTAGAATTAGGTGATTTTATTATTGATTTTAATTTTACTAAAATTAATCTCGATATATCAATTGAAAATATTTTTACAAATTATGGTATTAGTAATGGTGAAAGAGTTGAATATATAATTAATTCATTTATTAAAAATAAATTTAATATTGATAATATAACTTTTAAACAGTTATTTGAATTAACTAACAAAAATCTTATAATAATTGGAACAAATTTTACAAAATCACGTGAAGAAGCATTTTCATATAATAAAACACCTGATATGTCTGTTGTTACAGCTATAAGAATATCAATATCAATACCTGTATTTTTTACCCCTGTTTTATATAATAATGATTATTATGTTGATGGATGTATTACAAATAATTTTCCACTTAAATATTGTAATGAAAATACAACAATTGGGTTATATGTTCGAATTAATAGTTCTAATAATATAAAAACAATAATTAATATTATTTTAGGCTGTCTAAATATTATAACTGATACTATTAATAATAAAGATATAATTTCAAGCAAAAATATTATACAAATTGATTGTAATATACCACAAAAAAAATTATCACAAACTTGTGAAACAAATAATTATAATCAGATAAAAAATGAAAATGAAAATGATAATAAAAATGAAAGTGAAAATGAAAGTGAATGTTTTCAAAATTTTATTAATTTTGATTTTACAACTGATTTTAAACTTAAATTAATTAATTTGGGTCAAATATTCGCAAAGAAATTTGTTGAAAATCAACCAATAAATATTTGTAAAAATATTTTAAATGAAATAATTGATAAAATAATTTAATAATCATTAAATTTTACATTAGAAAAATCTGTTGGTTTCATATTTTTAATTAAATCTGTTTGAAATTGATAGTCTTTCATTTTATTATCTATTGATTTTTTTAAACTATCATTATGTAAACATGGTTGTAATGTAAATGCACGATCTAAACTTGAATATTTAACATTTTGCACAGAATCTTCTAAATAAAGTTTATCCATATCCGTTAAACTTGTATAACCATCACCAGTTACATATGTAGATAAGTCACCTGTTGATACATATTCGACAATTTGATCTTTAAATTTACCATCAATTTTATTATTTTCAAATTTCATATTAAATTCTTTATCGTTATTAATATCTTCTTTTATTATATTAATATCATTTCTTTTAGTTTTTAGTTTTTCATAACGGTCAACAACTGATTGTTGAGTTGTATCAATAAATGATTGATTATTATGTTTTTTATTTAATATTTCATTTTTTGCTATATATTCATTTAAACATGCTTCTTTATTACTAAATTGTTGTTCAATATCTTTAATGTTTTTATTAAATGTATCCTTTAATTCTTTAAAAGTATCCGCAGAAGTTTGTAGAAAATTATTGTATTTTATTCGTGATTCTTTATTTAATAGAATCTGATTTGATAATATAATATGATAATAAATTTCTTCTTCTAATTCTAAGTTTTTATCTGGATGAAATGTTTTAACAAGTTTCATAAAACTTTTTTTAATTTTATTTTCCGGTGCATCCATTGGTACATTAAGTATTTCATATAAATTATATTTTAAATTATTAAAATCTATTTCTATTTTTGACATTTTATATATAATAATATATTAAATTTGGTTTAAATAGTTTTTAAGTAAATCAATAATATTTTTTATTTATCTACATTATTATTGACTTTTTACTATTTTATTCATATGTTCAATTAAAGCAAATGATGTGCGTTCACCATTATATACCATTGGATTTTTATCATCAATTATTATAATTATATATGGATATCCTGGTACATTAAACTTACTTGCTAATTGAATGTTTTTTTCATCACTGTCACATTTTATATCTAATGCTTTAATATTATCTATTTTATTATTACTAATATATTCAGAAAATTTATCCCATTCAGGTTGAAATCTTTTAGACCATCCACACCAACTAGTATTAAAATTATAAATAACAATATTGTGTTCTTTGTTATTTGTACTGCTTGCAAATGGTTCATTATTAATAGTTTTTATTTCTTCTGTTGATTGATTGCATTTTTTATTAGAAATATAATAAATACTATATAAAATAACTAGAGTAATTATTAACCATACCCATATAGGTATTTCAAAAAATTTATTATTTAATTTTATCTTAACAATATTAATATATTCTAATATCTTTTGTGTTTTAGTTTGATTCATTTTAGTTTGGTCTGGATTAGTTTGATTCATTTTAATTATTATTATATAATAATATAGAAAAAATAATAAAATATTTAAAAAAATCTAATTATTTTTTTCTATACTATTATATATATATAAAATGTCAAATACTAGAAGTAAAGATCTAAAATTAGTTCCACTATTTGGTAAATTAGATGATATGCGTAGTAAATTATTTATTAGTGCATTAAGAGAAGCATCTGATAAAATCAGAGGAAGCAATTCTTATAAAGCAACAAAAATAACTAAAGCTGGTGTAAATTATGGTATACAAGGTAATATATATTTATCAGAAGTTACATATCATTTTAAAAATAAGTATTTTATGAATAAAGATTCTACTATTGGTGATGATGATATTCATCCAGAATGGAAAACTTATTTAAATAATATTAATGCTCGTATTGATCATACCGTATATACAAAGATACCTACACCTACTTCTGATATAGGAAAACATATTATTGATTTAATTGAATCTGTTAATGGTATTGCTTCAGTAGGTAGTGAAGAAGAATTCACACAAGAACTTATTAAAATGTTAGTAGAATCTGGAACAAGAAAAATGCCAGATGGTACCATACAACCTATTGATATGTCCAGTCCATCAACGTGGACAAATATAGAAAGTGTTACTTATTATAGAATTGAATTGATACTTACTAAATTAATGATAGTAGATAATACTCTTTATGATAGATTCAATACTTTAATTCCTCCACCATTTACTTTAATGACTGGTGCCGATAGAAACATTGACACTATCCCATTAGAGAATAAACAAGCTTATAGTAATTTAATTATGAATAGTTCTGGTAGACGTCTTCTCGACAATCAACTTAAATTTAATCTAAATTTAACTAAATATTGGTTACTTGAACAATTAGATGAACATGTTAAAAATGCAAAACAGCCTATTAATAATTCATCATCCTTTTTTGACAAAGATACACCAGCTGTACAAGAACAATATTTCCGTAAAGATGGTAAATTATATACATTTGATAGTGATGGAAATGAAGTACATGTCGATGTAACATCTGTAGCATATAGAAAACTTTCTGATGACTCGACTAAATGTTTAGATACGGGTTTTAAAGATTCGACATCTGGACCTGGCCAAACTTGTGCTGATTATTTACATGATTGTTTACAAGGTAAAGGTGTTGAAAAATGTAAAGCATTTTTACAAAATCAAGATTTCTGGAAAATTACACAAGACGAAGTTAATAATATGTTACCAGTTAATGCAGTAAAAACTCTTACATCATTTGGATTTGAGTTTTATTCAACTTTTGATGCTGAAGCAGGACGTAAATTTAAAAAAGTTTATGATGTAAATAAATGGATTGAGAATCTTGCAGAAAAAGCTAAATCTGGAACTAGTCCTGGTTTATCAATTGCAGATGTTGAAAATATTACTAAAAATTTAAAACTAACCGGATATCTAGGAATGATAGTACATAAAATAAATTCAAATCCAGCTATATTAAATGATGATTATGTAGGACCTAATAATATTAATCAAATAAATTCTCAATCTTTTGATACTACTTTATCTAAAATTGGTCTTAAACCACGATATGCTGTACAAACGTTATCAGTTGGTGACATTACAAAATTTCAAAATGCTGTTACAGATAATTATCGATATATTAAAGCTCTATTTAGAATCCCTGGTGTTGGTAGCAGTATTTTTAATGCCGGAATGTCTGGTCGAATGGTAGGTGGTGGTACTGACTTAATTGATACATTTGAAGAAAGATTATCTGATAAAACTAAATATATTAGTCATATTATAGCAAATCATCATATTAGTCTAAATAAAAGACTTGAAAGATTTGGAAAAAAAATTGATACAAATGATCAGAAAAAAATATCTGATTTAATTGATAATCTTGCTGAAAGTGAAAGTAAATTATATAAAGCTAGTTTATATGCAGAAAAATATGCACAATTACTTGAGCTTCACGGAAATAATGATAGTACCAGTGTATTAACTTATGATCATTTAAAAGAATTTGTTGATCACCGCAATAAATATTTTGATCGTGTTTCTAAAAAACAGCTTGATCTAATAAGTATAATTAGATCAATTGCTGAAGCTGTTAATAATGAAACTTTACAAAAATCACAGAAAAAATCACAGCATGAACCGGTTGATATAGAAAGTATTAATACACTATTACTTGGTTAAATAATAACAAAATAAAAAATAATAATATTTTAATTAAAAATAATTAAAATATTATAAAGCAACATATATAATATAAGGATAATATAATGGGATTAGGACTTTTATTACTTGTTTCTGTTGGCAAAGAAAATCTTTATTTATCAGCACAACCAGATATTACATTTTTTAAAGTAGCGTATCGAAGACATACTAATTACTCAATAGAACCAACACCACAATATTTTAAAACCACGCCAGATTTTAGTAGAAGATGTACTGTTAATGTTGCAAAAAATGCTGATCTAATTGGTTCAGTACATTTATATGTTGAATTACCTTATATTCAATTAGAAAATGTATCATCAGTTAATAAACAATTTGCATGGGTTAATAAGATAGGTTTAGCCTTAATTAATTTTATTGAAATTGAAATTGGTGGTACAATTATTGAGCGTCATTATGGTGATTGGTTGAATATTTGGCATGAAATTACAATAAGTACAGGTCATAAATCAGGATACAATAAAATGATTGGAAATATTAAAGAACTTACAGATTTTTCACAATCTAAAGCATTAACAAAATTATATATACCATTATCATTTTGGTTTTGCCAAGATTCAGGACTAGCATTACCATTAATTGCATTAACACATAATGATATAAAAATTCATGTAGATTTTAATGATATTGATACATGTTATAAAACATCACCTAGTTATTTTATAACTGTTAGTGATAATTTTTGTCTTTTAACACCAGGTGAAAAATTTTATCAGTCTTATCAAAATTCAAAAAATATAGGCGAATTTATTTATTTCGACCCAATTAATCTTTATTTATATTATAATCAAATTAAAGGAAAAATTATTATTCCAGAAACACAAAATGATATAAATTATGTATTAACTGGTGAAAAATCTAATTTTACTATTAATATTAAACCTAATACTGTTGTAGTTACTGATAATGATTATTTTAAATTTAATAAACCATCATTGAAAGATTCGTATTTATTAATTAATTATATTTATTTAGATAATTTTGAAAGATTCAATTTTTTAAATAATTCTAATGAATATTTAATACCAATTGTACAAACATTATCAGATCAAATTGCATATTCATTAAATGTATCATATAAATTACCATTTACAAATCCTATTAAATTTTTAGCTTGGAGATGTATATTATTATCAAATTCAAATTTAAATGATAATTTTAATTATACAACATATCCTTATTCTACAACTGAAGAAAATATTGTTAACACAAATACACTTATTATTAATTCAATTAATCGAATGAATCCAAATACAACAGAATATTATACTTATCTACAAAAATATCAATATAAATTAAATAGTACACAAAATGGAATTTATTTTTATTCATTTGCTTTAAGTCCACTTGACTTACAACCATCAGGTAGTTTAAATTTTAGTAAAATAGATGATGCTTATATACAATTTAAAATGAATAAATTAATAAATTATCAAAATCCAGTAATAATTAGATGTTATGGAATTCAATACAATATATTTAGAACATTCCGTGGAATAGGTGGATTACAATTTAATATTTAATGATTATGATTAATTTAATTTTATATAAAAATTAAATTAATATTTAAGAATTAAGAATTTTGGGTTACCTTTATAATTTTCAATGAATGATCATGAAATGCTGCTATTTCTAGATTTAATATATTCTTATTATTTTTATTTTCTTTAAAAGATTTATTGGCATCAAATTTACCAACATTAAATATTTTATTATCTTTTATACCATATATAGTATTTGTATCTGGATGAGAATGATATATATGGGTATTACATGTAAATAAAACATCATAAACATTTTTATATTGTGAAAGTAAATCTGAATTATAAACACTCAATGTATGAGTATGACCAAAAATACCACCATTACCAGTTGTAACAGTATATGTATTTAGTATTCCTTTTAATGTAACTTTTTCTGGACAACGGAAATAAGGCGGTAGTACCCAAATTACTAGAAAAATAATTACGACTGTTAATATAATAAATTTTAACATATATATATATATGTTAAAAAATTTATATGTTTTATTAATTAAATATTTATAGCTTGTTAAAAAATTATATCCAAGCTAAACTTGATAGTCCGCTCATAATTCTTAATATATTATATTCTCTAACAACAGTTGATAATATATACGGTGATGATTTTATTATAGCATTTGATGTCACTATTATTTGTGTATCATCAAAATTTGTAAAATTTAAATGCCCTGAATGTTGACTATCTAATGGATATAATGAAAATGTATATGTATAATAACCTATAGGTAATGAATTTTTAAATTTTTGATATGGTATAACATTAGTAAAATATGTATAATCTTGTTCTGCAAGAAGATTTGCTCCATTTGCTTTAATTAATAATGAATTAATTAATGATTCTTGATCAATAATAACTAAATTTGAAAATTGGTATTTTAAATACATAGTTAGTGTATATTCTTTTTTACTATCAGATAATTTACTCAAATACTTATTTTCAAAATACATCAAATATTTAAGTAAATCATAATTTGAATCCCATATATTCCAGTTACTATATGTATTTATAATTCTATTTATTTGATCAAAATTGTCAAGTTTATTACTTGATGTTATATAATTTGATATTTCTAATGAAATATTGCGTATTATTTCAATATCTATTGCATATTTCTTTTGTTCATTTGATGTATATATTTTTGATACAATTAAATCTAAATAATATTGATAAGCTATTGTATATTGTTGAAATTTAGTATCATATTTTGTTCTTTTAATTGGATAATAAGTTATATTTAAATTATTAGTTGGCTTTGTTATCATATGTATATCTTTAATAAGACCGCTAAAATTTTTCTTTAATACTGTTTGTTCATCTGTAATAATTGTGTCAGAATAATTTTTATAACGATCAATAATATACTCGTGACTATATGTTCCAAATAATTCTCTTTCTCGTGTATCCAATAAAATATAATCTGTTATTAATATTATACTAGCTTGTGGTATTTTTGTAAATTGATAATTAACACCAGATAAATCATTATCTAATACATATGTAATATCATTTAATGTATACTCTAATCTTATTTCAGTATATGGCATAGCAATAGTTGGAATAGATAAACCACCTTTGCAATTATACCAAAATATTAATGGTATATATATTTCCCATTTATTATTTACAAAATATAGTTTACACATTTTATTAATTTGATTTTTTCTTTCTTCTGTTGAATATAAATGATAATCAATATTAAATATATTTTCATTTAATTCTTCAATTAATTGATCATTAAAATACATAGATATTTTAGAAAAAAATTTGGTGTAATCTTTCCATACCGGTTTAATTATTTCTTGTGACTTTATATACGAAATAGAACTTGTTTTTTGCATATTTTTATTTTGAATGAATGTATCAGTATAAAATAAGTTATTTAAGGTTGTTTTATTATAATCTATTAAATAAAATTTTGATGCTAAATCTAAATGTGTTGTATTGGAAATTATATACTCGTTTACTTCATCATTCATAAATAAGTCTATTGAATCTGTTGCTGTTTGTTTATAAAATTGTGCATACTGTAACATCTCTTGATAATATGTTATACTTAATAATGGTTTAATATCATATGTATTTGTTGTATAATAAAAATATTGACTTGTATTAATTATAAAATCTTTTGGTAGTGATATAATATAATATTTTTTGTTAGTACTATAATATGTATCCACTATTTTTGCAACTATTCTCATATTATTAGATATTAAAGTTATAGTTTCATTTTGTATATTTCGTCCAAAACCATTTAATGTATTAGTTTCATTAGATATTTCAATTTTATATAATATTTCATCAAATTTCTGTCTAGTACCAGAATAAGGCATATAATAAAAATTTGATAATGGACTATATTGATTTTTGAAACCAATATTAGCTGTATATTTTCTGTTTAATTTCGGTTTAAATATGAATCCTATCTTATCAACAAAACATTGACATAAATCAATATTATTTGTTAAAGTATCTATCAAATTATTTGGTATAATAATAGTTAAATTATTATTTATTATTGAAAATTTTATTGTCTCAATATAGGTTGTATTTATAGTATAATATATATTATCATCAATTATAAAAATAAAATCAGATGGAATTATTATTGTTAATATATTTGTATTTGTATTTAATGTATATTTAGTATTATCTAATGTCCATATATTTTTCTGTATAAAACCATAATTTATTAATTCATCTAATTTATAATTAGTTATAGCTGTAAAATATGTTTTTCCATCTAATTGATTAATATAATTTACTTCTTGAGGAGTATATTTATTATTATCATTTGTATATATATATCCAATAATATTTGAACATAATGAATTAGTTTTTTTAATATAATATAAATATTCATTACTTGGTGTTAATGAAATAATTTCATTATAAATGTTTTGATTTATTCTTTTATTATGAATTATTGTAGTATATATTATATTTTCAGGCATATTTTGATTAAAATAAAATACTAATTTATTATTACCATGTGAATAAACAAATAATGGTGTTATTACACTTTCTGAATTATTTGTTAATAAATTAAAATCAGTCGCATTAATAAAATTATTATCATCTTGTATATATGATATATTATTAAATGGTGGATCTAATTCATATTCTATTAATTGTATAGTACTTGAATTTGATTGTTGTAATGGTTTTATTTGAGTTATTATATTTACTGGCATATATATATTAAAAATATGATCTAATTTTGATACAATATTTGAAAATATATTAGTTGATGTTTTAATAAAATAAATAGAATTTTCATAAAATAACAAATGTTTAACTTTATTGATTTCAATATATGTATTATTAGGTGTATATAATTTATTAAGAAAACTTAAAATACATTTATATTTTCCAAGCGGATCATTAATTATATTTACTGTTACTGTTACTGTTAATGTTAATAAAATATTTTCATTTATTATTTCAAATATATCGCTTGTATTAATTGTTGATACAGGTAATAATAATGCAAAATTATATTTTTTTATCAAATTTTCATTCACAATTTCATTTGTAATAGTTATTTTATCAATTGTTATTTTTAATCCTTTATAATAAATATTTTCTATATATTTGAAATTATCATTTGTTATATTATAAAACGTTGCATTATATATATAACCTAAAAATTTCGTAGATACAATATTATATTTTGTCTTTTGAACTAATACAAAAAAATCTATCGGTTTTATATTATAATTAGATGTAAAATTTATTTGATCATGAAATATTTCAACATTATTTCCTGATATATTTCCTGATATATTCCCTGATAAAAAATCTAATGTATATGTACTGTTTTTAAGTATTTCATCGCTGTTAACATTTAATTTATATTTATAAATAGGATTTACATTTAATGTATTTTTAATATTAATTATAGATTCACCGGTTGGTTGTAATTCTGTAGCAAAATGAATAGTAACATCATTATATGGTGATAATTTCCAATATTTTGCATTTGCATAATTTGCTAAACCATAATATGTAATATTAATCTTTGAATCAATTTCTATATACGAATATATATTATTAGTTTGATTAGTATCTTGTAACATACTATTAGATACTACTGTAATATTATCTGTAAATTCTTTATCTAAATTAATAAAAATTTCGTTATCCTGATATTTTTCCCATATTTTTTCTAATAAAAATTTAATTGGACTATTATAAAAATATTCTGGATTTTCTATTAATGGTTTTGTAAAATTATTAAATAATTCAGTTAAATTATCTCCTAATATTCTTAAATATCTTAATAATTTACATATTCTTACTCCTAGATTTGGTATAGTTAATGTTTGTATTTGATTTATTGTTTGATTTGAATTAATCCAATATGCAATATGTTTAAATATTTGATCATAATTGTTAGATGTACGATATACTTGTGTATTGTCAATATTACATGTGTATTCATTACTTAAATAATATACTATTTCTTGTTCACCGTCAATGTTAATTAATGGTGGTGATACATCATTATTAAATATAATATTATTTCCATCAAAAAATACATTAAAATTTTTTATATCTTTATGATTTTGTAATAATAAATTTATATTTTCAGTTACATTTAAAAAAAAATCAGGTTGTGATATCCAATTATTTATCTGTGATATTATTAATGGTTCTATTATTTTTATATTTTTATAATTATCTAAATAAATTGTATTTGTATTGATTGCAATTATAAATTGTTGTAATATATTAATTTCATTATTTGTAAGATAGCTACTAATTGTTGTATCCGTAATATATGTTATAGGGTATTGATTAGAATTATCATATTTAATTATTTTTTGTTTAATTAATTGTTGTAATGATATTGTTGTTTTAGCAGAACTTAATATAGACCACGTTTTCCAGGGTTTTAAATAATTGTAAATAATATTTGTATCTATATAACTATTTAAAAATAATTGTTGTCTTAATTGTTTAACATCTGTAAATAATGTAGAATTATTTAAAAAATTAGATACATCATCAATTGTATAACTTGTTAAAAATTGCACCATATAATAATCATTGTTAATTTCAATATTATCATCATCAATAAAATTTTTAGTAGATAATATATTATTACTATTATCAAAATCAGAAACTGGTAAATATAAATCTTTTATTTTATAATTTTCTGTTGTATTTAAAATTAAACTTGAATTATCAATTAGTTTAAATTTATATTCTGGTTTATCAGGATTTATTTTTGATATTAATATATTTTGTACAATTTCCTCTGTATTTAAAACTTTTGTATTAATATATAAATCTAACAAATTATCATTTAATTTTTTATCACTTTTGATTTCTTTAGTTTGTTGTAATGATTGTACTAAATAATTAATATTTTTAGTATATATTATATTAATATTATTTATATATGTATCTGATTCTAATGTATATTTATTATTATTTTTTGTAATTATATATGCATTCAACAAATTTGTATCAGTGTATACTTGATTATATATACTAGTATCAACCGTAATATTATTTTTAAATATTATATCTTGATAATATCTGTTATCTGTTTTACGTAATTCATCACTAAATGTAATAAAATATTGTTTAATTATTTCAATCGGTTGTGTATTATTATTTGGTATTTTATTAACTTGTACAATTTGATTATCACCATATACAAAATTTCCATTTTCATTAATTTTAATTGAAATTAATTTATTAAGTGTATATAAATATGATGATAAAAATAACGGTTTTGTATATATCTTAATTTTATTTCCATCTTTAATTTTAAACAAATGTATTCTTTGAATATCAAAAATACTTTTTTCACATAGTAAAAAATATGTACCAATTAAAGTATCAAAATTACTTATAGTACCATCTGAATTTATCATTCTATAATTATAAAAGTAAATATTTGTATATGTTGTTGAATCTATTTGATTTTCTAGTTCATTCTGTTTTATATTTATACCGTATTTAAATATTATTGGTTTTGCATTTATGGTTTTTTCTATAAAAATTAATTGATCATTCTTAAGAGCACATCTAACAACTTCAATATATGTTTGTGTTTGTAGTTGATCATAATTTGGTAATTCAATACCATAGTTATATCTAAATTTATTTAAATAAAACAATGATGTTTCTAATGATTCAGACGATGATATTATCATAAAATCCATTGAACCATTTGAAACAGTATTTATTGATTCAGTTAAATATAAATAATAATTTCCACCATCATATTTTATTTTTTGTATAGAATTATAGGTACCACATATTTTTACAGATTGATTATAAAACCATGTAAATGTTGTTATAAAACTGGTTGGATCAATAAGTTTAAATCTTTTTTCTATTGGTTCGTGTTCATAAATTACATTAATTTTAATAGGATGATTATTGGTTAAACTTGATGTAAAATTTGTTGGTATAGTCATGTAATTATTAAAATTTGCTGTATAATTAGTATCCCAAAATAATACCCACATATATCCAGATAAAATGTTACTATTACTATTACTATTAACATATATTTTATACGAATTATTTTCAGATTCTATCAATATAGTTATATTATTTTTATTTAAATTAGTTATTTCATTAACATTGATATATTTAGCATCAAATGGTTGATATGGTAAAATAAAATTATAAAATGTATTATTGTCTAAAGTTAAAGTATCTAAAATATTTAAATTAAATATAATTTCATTATCTCGTATATTATTAATAGTAAATATAATAGGATTAGTATTATCTTGTACTAATAATATTTTATCTCGTATTTTAAGTTTAACAAAATTATCAAATAAATAAAACCGTTTATTATAATGTAATAATTTAAGTTTTAATGATTTTTCTGTAAATTTACCATATAAATATGTTGTTTGGATTTGTGTTGTTGTTTGTGTTGATATTAATAATTCATCATTTTTATGATATATATCACCAATATTTAAACTTTTTGATGTTGTAAATTTCATTATATTTTGTTTATAGAAATTAGGTAATTCTTTGTTATTTTTAGTTGAATAAACACCAAAAGTATAATAACCATTATTTTCAAAAGTTAAATTAGAACCAAAATTTGTAATATTTAATTCACATTCCGTTTCATGTCTTATTGGTTCTAATTCATAAGTATCATCAAAATGATTTAATCCCTTAACATAAAAATAATTTAAATTAATACAAATAATTTCATCTTGTTGTAAATATAATTTATCATAGTCTGTAATTTTATATAATAAAGGATTTATTTTGATTAAACAAATTTTATTTTTTACAAAAAATGGATTTTGTAATGATGTATATGAACATAATGAAGAATTATTCATAGCTGAAATTGTATTAAATGAATTTAATGATGATATATTATTACCAGTTCTATGTTGAATAATATTATGTATTTTTTTGGGGGTAATTGGATCAAGTAATGTTAATATAAAAAATGATGCTTTATCATGTAATATAGATAGGTCTGATGTTTTATTAATATTTGGTGTACTAATTGTATATACTTGTGATAATGGTTTAATATTTAATAAACTATTATAATTTAATTGTTTAATTTCATGTGTATAATCTTCAACATTAATATTTCTTGTGTCGCAATAATATTTATAACAAATTTTTGAAATTAATATTGGTGATTTTAATTTAATTGTTTGTTCATTATTATTAATAGGTTGATCTATACCTACAATATTTTCATTTAGTAAATTATATTTATTATTTTCTGAATATAACATTATTGGATTAATTTCACCATCTATATTACAATATATTGGTTGTTGAATTTGAATAGTTATAGTATTAAATAAATTTGTATAATTATCATATATTGTTGAATCATTTGTAAATAATAACCATAAATAAATTTGATAATTTTGATTTTCATAGGTCACTTGTATTTTACATAATTCATATTGAAAGTTAGTATTATTTGGATAAAATGTTGTTAAATATATTTGATTTGCATTATTAATACTAATATAGGGTGACAATGATTTAAATGTAATAGTTTCTGTTGAATCTATTATTGTATCAATTAAAGTATTAGAAATATTTGTATTTATTACAATATATGATTTATAGTCAATATTTAATACTTGTGATGGTATATTAACATATTTACTTATTATTAGTCTCATATATAATTTTACATTAGTATTTGTATATGATCCTAATATTAAATCTGTTGTTGTTTCTGTTTCACCATTTACATCTATTGTATTATTATTAAAACTATTAATATCATAAATTTGGTGTGAATAATTTGATTTAAAACTAATATTTTCAATTGTATCAAAATCAAAAGCTGAGTTTAAGTTTGAATTTATTATATTTTTAGATACATAATTTTCATTTCCACTATTTGACGTTTTATTTGATTTAATTAATTGTTTATTATTTGTATTAAAATGGGCATTATCAATTAAATATATATTAATATTTCTAGTTAAATTATCCGTACCTACCATGTTTTCATAATAAGATATAACATTTACTGTTTCGGTTGGAATTATGATATTATTATTAATTGTATAACTAATTTTTTTGTTTGTATTTGTAAAAATTGTATTACCAGTTTCATAATAATATATACATTCATGAATAATATTATTTTTTGTTATTCTAACCATATAATAACAATATTCTGGTAATTTCATATTCTGTAAATTTTTTATATTACCCATATTATCAATAGAAAAATCATTATTACATGTATATTCTATTAAATTTAATGATGATTGTGGTAAAATCCATGTATGATAATTACCAATTGGTATATTATATTTTAATATGTTTTGTTTTTGCATCATATAATGTCTATTTAATTCTAAATCAACAAATAAAACATAATTTAATTCAGGAGTATCTAATAATAATTTTGTATAATTAAAATCAATAAAATTAGAATACGCATAACTTGAATAAATTGGATCTTTATTATATGATATACTTTTTAATGTCATACTCGGTTGTAAAATATGTGTAATATAAGAGTTTACTGAATCTAATTCTGATGATGCTGTTGATTTTTTATAAATAGTTAATGTTAATGTTATTATTGGTGAATTAAAAATTAGTTTATTAGATGTAATAATATTTTCTGATATAATATCTTGTGTTTCTGGAATATATATATAATATCCTGATAAAAAGCTATTATTAAAATTAGGACCAGTTTCACCAGTCGGACCAGTCGGACCAGTTTCACCAGTCGGATCATCTAACATAAAAATATCTGATGAACTATAATATGTTGTTATATCTTTTTTTAATATATCATCTTGTTCAATAGTTATATCTGTGTAATTAGTATATTCATTTGATTTTGGTGCATACCAGTTTGCTTTTTTATATTCAGATATTTGTAAATCTTGTATATTTAATATTGATAATGTATTTATATCAGTATAATCATTTAAATATATTAATTGTTTAAAAGTTAAATCAATTGTGTTATTACAACAAATATATAAATAAAAATTAGTAGAATCTATTTTTTTAATTATACCATTAATTAATTTACCATCTATATAAAATACTGTTGTTAATAGTTCTGGAAATGATATTGTAACACCTGGTGATACTATTTGTAATTTAATGCCATATATATGAATAGTTGAAATCAATTTAGTAAATTCTATAGTTTTAGGTGCATTACCAATTTTTTCATTAATTAATTCAACAGGATTAATAATTAAACAATCCGATATTATATTTTTAAATTTATATCTATTTATTTCAGTATCTAATTCAGCAGTATATATTTTACCATCATCAAATTTAAATCTACGTATACTAGGTTGATCTGTTGTAAAAAAATTGTTTGATGTATATATATCATCGTTAAATATAACATTAACATTAATTGATGTATCTTGAATATTATTAAAATCTAAATTATAATTTATAATTCCACAATAATTAAATTTATCAGGTTTTTCTGATATTGTGTTTGTTATTAATAATTCAGAATTAATAAAGTTATCTTTATTTTTATTATCAGTATATTCCAATGTTGATATTTCATTATTTGTAATTGAAAAATTATTAATTTGTTTTATATTATTTTTTTGATCTACAATATTAATATTATGTATATTAGTATCAATAATTGGGTGCAATGTTGTTATAATAGTTGAATTTGAATAATCATAAAAGTTATTAGATATATTTTGATTAATTTCGCTGATTGTCATATATTCATTTTTAATATTATTTGGATTAGATATATTTAGATAATCAATATTATCATTAACATATTGTAAATGGTTTGTAAATAATTCAGATACATTTTTTAAGTATAATATCAAATTATCTGATAATCTATATTTTGATAAATAAGATTTATATATAGGTGATAATACCGTAATATTATCTTTTTTAATAAATGTTAATGTTGATAAAGCTTTTTTTTCATAAATTACATCATTATCAATTAATCTTAAATTATTATATTGATAACTCATAAAATCACTTTGTACATATGGAATTAAATTTGTTGTGTTTGAATATGTTTGATTTATATTAGATTGTCCAGTGGTATAATATTTATAATTAAATAAGTTAGAATGTTTATTTATTATTGGTATATTTTTAAAAATACTTTTTGATAAAAATCCATATATCGGTGATTCGCTATTTAAAAAACTAACTAATGTGTTTACATATTTATTATTTATTGAATCAATTAATTGAATAATTTGCATGTAATCATTATTTGACAACACTTTATCATATACTTGTATTAAATTATCAATAAATGTAGGATAAAAATTGGTTTTTAATATATTTACCGGAGTATTAAATTCATCAAAAGATGGATTAAATGTTGATTGTATTATACTATAATCATTAACAAGTGTTGTTGTATTTGTTTGTGTATTTAATGAATAAAATGATGATGAATTTCTAATAAAAAATTGCTGTGTACTTAAAGGTATCATATAATTTATTACCATATCATTTATTGTTATTATAGATGTATTATTTACTTTAAAATTAATATTATAAAAATATAATGATTCTGTATTATTTACTAACATTATAAATGGTTTATTAAATATATAATCATTTAAATCTGATAATTGTTTATTATTTATATATTCATAATCTGTAGTATGTGATATATAATTATATAAATTTGGTACTATACCCGCTATTTTAATTTTCAAAATAGCATAATTTGCATAACTAGATAATAAAGTATTCACAACATTAAAAAATGGTTGTTCTCGTGGTGGTTTTGTATTATCATCATTATTTGTATTTGTAATATAAAAAAATGGTTTTATATATTCAGGACGATTTATTAAATCATTATCAGATATAATATCACAATAATAATAATTATATATACTTGTAATTGTATCTAATAAATAATATTTATTATCATTTACAAGTGTACGATAAATACGAAAACTGTTATACTTTTTATTTTGTATTTCATAAAAATTAATTAAATATATAAAAGAGTTATCAACAGTTGTTGTAATATTACTATCAATAGCTATGGTTTCTATTAATGTTTTTGTATTATATAATGATATTTTATATTTATATGTTCCTAATGATAATTTACCATTTGGTGTAGAACCATCCTGAATTGATAAACTTAGATCACATAATTTAAATACTGATAATTGTTCACATGATGGAACTAATTTTATATTATCATTAAAATTATTTGCATTATTTGCGTTAATTAAATAATAAAGATAATTAGAATTATAATTATAATCTAAATTTAAATTAATGATACATCTATCATTTATATTATCTATATTAAAATTATTTGAATTAATTATTTCATATGGATAATCAAATATTTCTAAATATATTTCATTAATATTATCATACATATTTGGTAATGTAATCGGGTTTCCATTTGTATCTTTCATATAATATAATGGTAAAGTGTCATCTTTTGTTATTGTTACTAATGTTTTAGTAACATTTGTATTTATATTTGGTAATTTATTTAATTTAATATTAAGCCCGTTAATATATTCAATGCCTAATTCATCATCTTGAATATTATCAATAAATGTTGTATTTATATTATCTTCTATATTTAACAATAATAATAATTCATCTGAATTTACCTTTGTTCTATAAATTTTACGACCTATAATATTTTTATTATCTGATATTGGTAAAGTTATAATAATAATTTGATTTCCTGTTGATAATTTAGTAATAGTAATATCTTTAATAGGACTTATATCGGATTCACTAGTTAATGAATAATATGATATTGCATATTGATATTTTCCAATTGGGATAAATTTTGTATTATTTGTAAGTGTCGGTGTTATAGTAAAATTTTTAGGGTTTACAATTAAACTATTATTTAAATAATTTATTGTTAATAAAATTAATTTTGTTGAATCAAAAAGATCATCAATTAATATACAATCATTAGTTGTTGTGTTATATAATGTGTTTGCCTTTACTATATTAAATAAATTTAATTGATTATTTGAATTTTTTGATAATATGATGTGTTTATTAGATGTATAGTCTGATATATTAGATTCATTAAAACTTAACAATGGTATATAATTTGTATATACTACATTTAATGTAATAATATCATTATCTTCAAAAATATATTTTTTATCAAGTGTAAATACTAAATAAATACTATTAACATTTAATTCATTTAATATAATTTCATAATCAATAGAATTAAATAAAATAGGTGTTGTTTGATTGTTTGTTTGAGATGTTTTTATTATTGTAATTATTGATTTAGTATCATAATAGTTATCGTATTTAATTATTAATTTATTTAATCTAGAATCTATTTTTATTCTATTTATATATGTAGTTGTAGTTGTAGATGTTGTTGTACTATAATTTAAAGAATTTTCAGTAATTTGATAATTGTATTTATTAGTTATTTGTAATTTATTAAAATCTTTATTTTCATTTATTTGTGTATCTACAGATGTAATATTTTCTTTTGTTATATTATATAAATTTTCTTTAAATTTTATAAATGAATTATTTCCAATTGACATGTTTCCAATCCAGCTATTTTTATAAAACATTTCAATCCAAGAATTTCTAATTTCATTACTTGTAATTATATTTCCTGGATTAAATGTAAAATAATATGATAATTTTCTTGTATTTGAATTAGTAAAATCAGGATTTGTCTGTATTTGTTGATAAATATCAATAAATTTTTTATATAATCTATCAACTACTAAATTTCTCCAAAATATTATAAAAGATTTTATAGAATTATTTATATTATTATTGTTTATTATTATATTTAATATATCTTCAGCTATAATTGCAAAAATATTTTCTAAATTTACAGGTGTTAAATTATTCATTTCATCTACTAAATCTATATTTACTTTTTTTAATTGTGAATATTTATTAGTTTCATTTATTAATTGTTGTTTATAGGAATCAGAATTATAATAATATGTTGTTTCTATTGTTGTTGTACCTGTTGGACCAGTTGAACCTGTTGGACCAGTTGAACCTGTTGGACCAGTTGAACCAGTATCACCAGTTGGACCAGTTGAGCCAGTATCACCAGTTGAGCCAGTTGGACCAGTTGAGCCAGTTGGACCAGTTGAGCCAGTTGAACTAATAATTGGTATATAATAATATGGTTTATAATAATCATTAAAATTTAATTGATTATTTGGAACTGAATAAAATCTACTCATAAATGTTTTTAATTTAATATAAATATTTTTTGAGTTTGATAAATTAAAATTATTAATTAGATTAACAATATAATTTTCTATACTAAAGAATGTATTAAATAATTCATCTAATATTATGCTATTAATATTTTGTGTATTCAAAGTATCATTAATTAATGTATTAATATTATTTTGCCATTCAATTTGATAATTAACTTTATCAATAATATTAATATTATTTATATCGTTATTATCTAAAACTTCATATTGTTTCCAAAATGTGTAAATTGATTTATTATCGGAATATAACATTTTATATATTAATAAAATTACTAGTGGTGTATATTTTAAACAATCAACTTTATAATTATCAAAATTTTTAAAATTATTTATACAATAATTATAAATTATATCAGTTTCATACACATCTAGATTTAAAATAGAAGTAGAAAAATCATTTATATATTCTATATATCTTTCTATTTCAGTCTTTTCTATTATATTACCACCTTCATTAACTTGATTACTATTTGTAGCAAATTGTAGATATAATGCATTTTTATAATAAGAATTTCTTGAAGAATAAAGATAAAATATTTTAAATCTTAGTTGTTCATATAAATTATTATAACATTGTTTGAGTGTTTGTAATGAATCTATTAATATATCTTCCGTAGTATTTGATAAAAAATCAAGCCAAAATTGTTCCCAATAATTTGATTCAACTCTTAATAATGTAATTACTGAAGACATATCACTTTCTTTAATATTATAGTAATATACATTATTATCTAAATTTGATAAATTAATATAATCTGGTAAAAGTACCGGTTCAACTAATGTTGCTTCAATCTTTGTTAATATTGATTTGAAATTACCAAGCATAAATAATTTTTCTGGTATAATGTACCAATTATTTATAGAACCAGTAGGACCTGTAGGACCTGTTTCCCCTGTAGGACCTGTTTCCCCTGTAGGACCTGTTTCCCCTGTAGGGTCAATATTATTTATATTTAATACAATACAATTTTTATTCATATATGTAATAGTTAATTCATTAATATTATAGTCAGATTGTATTACTTTTTTATTATTATATGTTTTAATAATTTCAAAATATGGAATTTCTAATTTTAAACATTGATTGTATAATAAATCGCCGTTTTTTTCTAATATTTTATGACTGTTCTTACCAAAATTTAAATTGCCAACATGTCTATTATTTTGACATAATGAAAACATGGTATGTTGTCGATATACTGTTTTAAAAAAGGTAATTTCAGGATTTTGAATAATTGGTGAATCTTGAATTCCTGTAGTTATAAGTTGGATTAAACCTCCACCCATTTTTTACTTTATTTATATATTATAAAATAATCTTTAATATAAAATAAAAATTATATAATATTGTATAATGAATTATTATATTAAAGCTATTTTATTAGAAGGTTGTGGTTATTCAAGTAGAGCTAAAGAATTATTAGAAAGAAATAATATTAAATGTGAAATAATTAATATTAGTTCTACAGAAAAAGATAAATATAAAACTGATAAAATTGATACTTTTCCACAAATATATTTATGTAAATATAATACTGTAGGAAATTTATTATTAGGTGGATGTTCTGATTTAGAAGATTTTATTTCTAATTTTAAAGGAAACACATATGATGATGACAAAATAAATAAGTTTATAAATAATTATGGTTGGATAAAAAAAGTAACATTAAGATTAATACAACTTATAAATAATAGTAGTTAATAAAGTATTAAAAATTAGGCTATAAGAACATAACTGTCAATAGTATTTTTATTTTTAATTCTACTGTATAATAATGGATAATTCATATACAAAATATTTAAAATATAAAGAAAAATATATAGTTTTAAAATCACAATTTGAAAATAATAAAAAAATAAAAAAATTAATTGGCGGTGGTCCTATTAATAGATACAGTAGTAATAGTGATATAATAGATGATTTTGAAAGGATATATAAAAAGGAACAAGAAAATCAATTACCAGATCCTTTATTATGTACATCTTCTAGTAATAGTTCAATACTACCACCACCATCTCCTTTTGGTAGTTTTTTTTCTGGATTACAATCTTCTAGTAATAGTTTAGGATTACAATCACCATTACCATTACCACCATCACCACCATCACCACTATCACCACTATCACCACCATCACCACCATCACCACCATCACCACCACCTTTTAGTAGATCTTCTAGTAATTCTTCTAGTAGTTCTATTGGTTCTCTACCAATGTTACCAATGTTACCATTAGTTCGCCAAACAGCAAACGCATATGTGCCACCAATTACAATTTCATCTGATCGTATCTATTACGATCTAATATATGACAATTCATATAATATAGTAGGTTATAAATATAAATATCACGACGCTGATAAAGAAACAAGATTTAAAAATTATCTATTAGAAAAAAATATTAATCCTGATCGGTTTGATACACCAATGCAAATAGTTATAAAATTCAAAGATGAAACAGCTTATTTTATTTTTTGGCCTCATATGACTATTATGGATATAAAAAATAGAATAATTCAATCATTGAATTATTATAATATGCCTGCTAAAAATTTCTCCAATACCACCAATTATACAAATTATATCAATAACAATACTGTATTTCAATTTACAGATTTTTTTAATGAAATAAATATAAAAAATAAAAATATTAAAAATAAAAAATTACAATACGATGATATAACGTTACAATATGCAAAAGATTTAGATTTATATGATAGTGATACAATTTTTAGTCATAAAATGTTTGCTGGTTCAGAATTAATATTGAAAGTTGATTTCAGTTAAAACTATTTTGCTTATCAAATGAATGGTTAATAAATAAAATTAATTAAGCCTAGATTATAAACACACCTTTTTTATAATATACACTATTTTTATAAAATAACAAATAAAAAATATGCAATAGTATAAAATACTTTTGTATATTATTTAAACAAACATAATTTTTCCTTCATTATAAATTCCAACTGGTTTAGAATCAATATCATAAACAATACCTTTTTCTTTTTGTTCGTAATAATATTCTTTGCCCTCAAATACTAATTTATCTAGTAAATCTTCTTCAATAATGCTATTTTCTTCAACAGGTGTATCAAAATTAGTTTGTAATAATTCTTTGGTTTTAAGATATTTTCCTTTTATTTTATTAAAATCTAATCCTTCACCATTACATACAGCAATTAATAATTTTATTTTTTCTTCTGTTATATTATTTTGATATTCTTTTTTAATATTTACTAAATCTGATTGTATTTTATCATCAAGGTGATTTATAATATCAACAAAATCAGTTTGTAAATCTTTTAACCCTTTAAGTTTTCTCATTAAATAAATTAAATTATTAATGAGAATATACATTAATTTCAATTTTTATATAAATTAATTTTATATGAATTAAATCAAAATTTAAGAATATACATTAATTTCTAATTTTTATATGAATTAAATCAAAATTTAAGAATATACATTAATTTCAATTTTTATATAAATTAATTTTATATGAATTAAATCAAAATTTGAGAATGAATCCAACACATTTTTTCATTTGCATTATTTATTATAATATAACTTGCATTTCGATTGCACATTATGCATTTGTCTTTGGTTACTATTGGAACTAGTAAATTTGTATATGCTGTTATACTGACTGGTTTTTTGTAAATCATAGATTCTATTGTCTTTAACTTTATTTCTATTATATTGTAATTTATATTTATTATTGGATAAATATATTGATTCTGTTCTTGTATTTCTTTGAGTAGATTTTGAATTTCTACTATAATATGTTGATTCATTATTATAATTATTTTTAGGTTGTTTATAATTATTATTCAATTTTTCAGAATATTCATCATAACATAATTGATTATATATATCAATATCAATATCATTATCATTATTATTATCATTATTATTATCATTATTATCATTATTATCATTATTATTATTTTGGCTCTGTTCCTGATTAGTGTCTAGTATATCTATATCGAGATTAATATTATTAAAGTTTTCTGATTTTCCACAATCAATAATTTTACTTTTAATCCAATAATCTATATCATTATCTCTAAACAACTGCAACATACCTATATACATAATTAAAATAAATTAATTAATTATTTATATATTCAATTTTTTACATGGTTTGTAAAACAAGCATATATAAATAAATTAGTATATATGACAAGCAAATATAAATAAATTAGTATATATGACAAGCAAATATAAATAAATTAGTATATATGACAAGCAAATATAAATAAATTAGTATATATGACAAGCAAATATAAATAAATT
>Ga0114958_10000753_pt1 | contig 27243 bp, 27 predicted proteins | sample C_130208_EF_Meta_FD_89577 | JGI IMG/M metagenome (GOLD analysis project Ga0114958, IMG submission 89577) | Freshwater microbial communities from Lake Croche, Canada to study carbon cycling - C_130208_EF_MetaG | ecosystem: Environmental > Aquatic > Freshwater > Lake | place: Lake Croche, Canada... | reverse complement strand
ACCAAAGCGACTCAAGTTAATGAGGCGTACCGGTTGGATCCAATCTATCTGACTAACCTGTACGTCAACTACACAATCAATAATATCCCCGCTGGTTTATCAAGTGCCAAGATCCGTTTTGGTGTTGACAATCTTTTCAACACGAACTATCTGACCGCATTTAAGCCAGGTACAGGAACATCGACTTCGCCGGGGATGAACTCGGCAGACCAGGTGACTTACACGTCGGGTCGGGCATTCTATCTTTCGTTTGTGGGTAATTTCAACTAAGGGTCGCTGTACGGGCTTGCATTGTTCTGATCCTTGCGCCGCCGTAGTTTAAGGCGGCGTAAGTTTTAAGATGAACGCAAAGCGGTGCCAAGCAGTTCAATCTTTTTTTATGACACAAGGCAGTAAAAACAGCGTATGAACTTAGCAGCAATACTAGAAGTCGCCAACGGATCTGGCGGAATTATTTATTTCATGTTGCTGATGCTGTTCGTAGCAATTTTTATTATCATCGATCGCTACAAGTATTTAGCAAATACCCAAAAAATCGGCGACGCAGCGATTGCGATGTGCCGGCAACCCGGTGGCTTAAATCCCAAAAGTCTGCGCGACTTTCAAGAGAAGTATTCAACTAGCCCAGTGGTCAAGCTGCTTGAAGTGGCAATCGACGGAGAGCGCGCGCATTTATCGCGTCAAGATTTAGACGGCAACCTCGAAGAAGCAATCATGCATCAAGTGCCAACGCTGGACAAAGGCGTTTGGATGCTCGACACCATCATCACGCTCGCACCCCTACTGGGTTTGTTGGGTACGATCATTGGCATGTTCAATGCAATGAGTGTGATGGCAGATTTTCAAAATGCAGCAACCCAGATCTCGGGTGGTATTGCCGAGGCATTGGTCTCAACGGCGATGGGTTTGGTGGTTGCAATGATTGGTTTGTTCTTTTTTAATAGTATCAACACCAAAGTTCGCTTGCTTGTGCATCAAATGGAAACCATGAAGCTGATGGTGTTGAACCGCCAGCATTTGTTTAAGTTATTGGACAAAGCAGCGTGAAATACCTCGAACAAAGAAAAGCTCGGATTGAGATCATTCCGATGATCGACATCATGCTTTTTTTATTGGTATTTTTTGTCATGATCGCGCTTAAGATGGTGCCTACAAGTGGTCATGTGACAAACCTGCCTACGAGCTCAACGACCGTGCAAACTCCGCCGCCTAAATTGACGGTTGAACTTGCTGCAACGGGGGCCATCTTTGTTGAAGGCAAAAACCTAACCGCTGGCCAACTCACAGAGCTGCTCAAGGGTCGTAACGCAGCTGCCAGTGCCGTAACGATTGTTGGTGCTGAGTCTGTGTCTTTGCAAAGTGTGATGGTGGTTGTGGATGCCATTAAAAATGGTGGCGCTACGCAAATCTCGTTGGCAGCCAACAATAAAGCTGCTAAGTAAAGGTAACGATCTCATGGAGTTTACGTCTGAGGTTATCGTGACCGCTCGAAAACGTGTTGCCTCGACATTTGTGATGGCTTTAGCCGTTGAGTCGGTAGTGATCTTGTTGTTGGTACTGGTGCTTTTTTCAAGCCCAAAGCTTGCATCCAAGACCTCGTCGGTGGCAATTGATTTGACGATGGAACAAACCCAGGCAGAGGATCCGGCCCCGCCGGCGCCTGAGCCCGAGCCTGAACCAGCCAAGGTGCCTGCAGCGGCCTCGCCTACGCCGAGCCCGCCCGTAGTCGAGCCTACTCCAGTCGAGCCTCCCCCAGTTGAGCCGCCCGTGGTTCAACCACCTGTCATTGAGCCGCCTCCCGTCGAGCCGCCTCCGGTTGAACCACCGCCAATTGAACCACCGCCAATCGAACCACCGCCAGTAGAGCCTCCGAAAGTCGAGCCTCCGCCTATCCCTGTGCCAGTTGAAGCACCAAAACTCGTCGAGCCACCCCCGCCCAAGCCGGTCGTTAAGCCTCCACCGGTTGCTGCGCCCAAGCCTGCAGTGCAGGCGCCTGTGGTTAGACCGCCTCAAACTGCGGCGCCAGCCTCTAACACGCAGGCCAATGAAGCTGCTACTGCTGCGGCGGCGGCGGCAGCACGTGCTGCCGCCGCGAGCGTCATGGATGCTTACAGCGCACGTGTAAACGCAGCGATTCAAGCAGCGGTGGTCTGCCCACTTGCAGCCCAAAACATGAGTATGTCAGGGCGAACAAGGATTCAGTTTAAGTTGCAAGATTCGGTTGCCTCTGAGTCAATTGTGGCAACCAGTAGCGGAAAACCTATGCTTGATACAGCCGCGTTAGCTGCGGTGAAGGCTGCAAAGTATCCACCGCCGCCGACAGATATTGCAGGGCAGTTAAGAGCCATGATCGTGACGGTCGTGTTGAATTGCGGTAATTGACGCAGCAAGTTGGTCGCGCACACCAGTAAACGTCTACTACTGTTTGAGACCAGAGGTTTTGATGACGTCACCCCATTTTGTCACTTCAGCTTGAACAAAGTCGGCAAATGCCTCTGCCGAAGTTCCTTTGGGCTCCGCTCCTTGAGCCCGAAGCTCGTTTTGCATCTCTGGGGTGTTGAGTGCGTTCAGAATCTCAGCATTGAGTATGCCTACAACAGCTGAAGGCGTCTTAACAGGAGCAAATACGCCGTACCACGATCCGATTTCAAAGTTTGGAAAGCCTGCCTCGATCATAGTTGGCAAGTCAGGCGCGGCATCCGAACGCTTGGCCCCAGTGACGGCTAGGCCGCGCAATCGTCCGTTACGAACTTGCGGCAAAATAGACGGCATATTTTCGAACATGAAAGTTACCTGCCCAGAAATTAAGTCTTGCAGAGCGGGGCCGCCTCCTTTGTACGGAATATGTGTGAGTTCAGTTTTGGTCGCAATTTTCAACATTTCACCCGCAAGATGTGAGGCTGAACCTGAACTACCTGAGGCATAGTTCAGCCCCGCCTGTTTAGAGTTTGCAAACGTAATCAATTCTTGAACATTCGTAACCGGCACCGAAGGATGAACAGCGAGTAAGAGGGGAACCGAGGCAATCAACGAAACCGTAGAAAAGTCTTTGAGTAAGTCATAGCCTGGCTCGGGCATCAGCGTTGCATTGATTGCATGGGTCGCTGTCGCCATCAATAGTGTGTAGCCATCTGGTGTGGCACGTGCAGCCGCCTGTGCACCAATCGCACCGGCGGCACCGCTGCGATTATCTACCACCACCGATTGCCCGAGCCTCAGGGCAAGATTTTGCGCAATGATACGACCCACAATATCTGTGACGCCACCGGGGGGAAACGGAACGATTAGACGCACTGGCTTAGACGGATAAGACTGGGCCAACGTAACCGGTGCCGTCGCCACGAGCAATGCTGTGACTAGCCAATTGAACAATGTCATCACAAAGTTTTTCATTTTGAAACCTGAAAAGTATCTGCCGAGATTAGACGCTACGCTTGCGACAACGGTATGACAATCAGGATGAGGGTTTTGATTTTTAAAATATATAAATCATTTATACTATTTAATAATAATCGTTTATACTATTAAAAAATTATCCTTACTTCTTTTAATTTGATGGGGTTTATCATGAAATCAACCGAACAAAACGCTCAAGCGCCTACTGAAATCGTCGTGACAGCCGAAAAGAAAGCGCGCGCATCAACAGCGGTTGTCGCTAAGAAAACTGCGGTTAAAACAACTGCGGTTAAAACAACTGCGGTTAAAACAACTGCGGTCGCCGCAAAAAAAGTTAAGGCTGATGCAGCAGTGGTTGCGAAAGCCAAGCGCTTAAATCAGCCAGTTGAAGTGGTGCCTGCGGTGACGGTCAAGGCGCCGATCAAAGCGAAATCGGTTTCAAAGCCTAAGGCAGCTGAATCGGTAGCTGTCGCTGTTAAGGCTAAAGTAAAAAAAGACGTTTTGGTACGTGATAGTTTCACCATGCCTCAGTCTGAATATCAGGTATTAAGTCTTGTCAAAAAAGCTTGCTTGCAAGACGGAATTGAGATCAAAAAGAGCGAACTGCTCAGAATTGCGGTTGTTCAACTCGCCGGCCTATCCGTTCGAAAAATCGCAAGCTTGCAAAAGGGCTTGAATAAAATTCAGGCTGGCCGTCCAAAAAAATAGTCGCGACCTTAGTCGCTACGCTAGGTTCTCAACGTTAGCCGCTACGTCAGACGTTGCGTCTTTTCTGTTGAGTCAAAGTCTTAAGGGGCGGTTTCGTGACGAAAGAAACCGCAGCTCTCGCACGCTCGAAGGCCTTACTCGATTTTGACTTTCAGATCTTTTAAGATCGTGGCCCATCTGACTGATTCGGCTTGTATGAAGGCGCTGAACTCCTCAGGTGACGATCCTTTCGGGTCGAAACCTTGAGCAATCAGGCGTTCTTTAAATTCGGCTTCGTTCACGGTTTGCACTGCTGCCCGGCTTAAGACTTGCAGGACATCGGCAGGCATATTAGCCGGCCCGACTAGGCCATACCAAGTCGACATGTCATAGCCAGGCACTCCCGCCTCAGCGATGCTTGGGATGTTGGGAGCGGCACTTGAACGGGTCTTGGTGGTCACGCCAAGCGCTCGCAGCAGGCCTTGCTCGGCCAGCGAAGCGCCGGAAGGTAGATTTGGAAAAGATAAGTCGACAGTGCCCGCTAATAGGTGCGGCATCAGGCTGCCAGCGCCTTTGTAGGGGATGTGAACCATATCCACGCCTGAAAGCTGCATAAAAAGTAAGCCTGATAAATGAAGAGACGAGCCAACGCCTGAAGAGGCCCAGTTGATTTTGCCGGGGTTGGCGCGACCGTAATCAATTAATTCTTGAACAGTTTTAAATTTAGAGTTGGCGGGTACGACCAAGACGTTAGGCCCCGATAAAATTTGACCAATAGGTGTGAAGTCTTTGATGGGATCGTACTTAGCATCTGGATAAATAAGGGGATTGGTAACATGTCCGATCGAGGTATAAAAAATAGTGTAGCCGTCGGGGGGCGAGCGACGAACCGAGTCAGTCGCTAAATTGCCGTTTGCACCTGGCTTGTTTTCAACAATCACCGATTGACCAAGGATCTTGCTAAACGAGATCGCGATTTGCCTGCCAACGGTGTCAGTTGAGCCACCAGGTGTAAAGCCAATCACAATTTTGATTGGCTTATTCGGAAACTCAGTCGTTTGTGCGAGCGAAGGAGCGACTGCAGAGCAAGCAATACCTAAAGCCGCAACGACAGGCATGAGTGTTTGAAACGCTTGCTGAAATGAGATCATTTTTTGCTTTTGGTCAGTGACAGATTCTTATGATTGTAGTGTGTGAGCTGCACGTTTATTCAAACGCAGGGGGATAAAGCCCAGTAGCAGTCCTCCGATACCGATTATGTTTGTCAGTGGATCAAACGAAAGCGCACTGAGTATTGCGATAAACACCATGAACGCTGCGCTAAACAAAGGCCACCAAATGTGGGTTAGCGCTGCGATGAGTGGGCCTTTTGCCATTGCTCGGTAGTTCCAGGCGCAGGCGAAACCGGCCAGACTCATGTAAAAACAAATTTGAAATCCGATGGCTGAGATCGACTTATCAAGAATGTCTTTTACCGAGGGCAAATAAGACGAAGCAAACAATAAAAAGACGCCGAGCAGCCATATTGAAAGGGTGGCGACCCACGGAGTTTGCCATTCTGGATGGATTTTGCTGAAGCGCGGGTGTAAGACCTTGTCGCGAGACATGGCAAAAAGTGTGCGACTGAATTGCAGAATTTGAGTTTCGATTGTGCCAATGGTCGACAAGACTGTAGACAGCACGGCAAGATAGCTCCAGGGCTTTGGAAACAGCTTGTCGGCGATTGCGTAAAGAACATTTGTATTGGCTTGTGCGATTTCTTCATCGGTCAAGACAATCAGCACAACAATTACGATGATGATGTAAAAAAGCATTAAATTCACCATCGACCAAAACGCACCCTTGCTTGAGGTCGGAGGAATACCTCCTTTTGTCTCTTCGCCCAGGTTCATGGTCACATCCCATCCCCAATAAAAGAAAATGGCTGTTAAGGCGCCCGTTGCGAAAGTCTCTGCGCTGAACGACAAAGGTGATACCCAGGCAAAAGACGGAAGATGAGCTGGCTTGGATCCGTACTCAACAAACGCACCAATGATTAGCGCCAACACAATGCATGACTCGATCACCGTCAGTATCAGTTGTGCATAGCTGGCGTGCTTGATCCCTTTGCTGACAACAATGGTCACCAGAGTGAGCCAAAGTGCCGATACACAAGTCACCCAGGTTGTATTTTCAATGGTTGCCGAACCGACCCAGCCGAATATCGACAAGATCTTTAAAGTTGAAGTGGCCGCCGGAATCGTGGCAGAGACCATAAAAATAACTGACGCCACAAGCAGACCCCAGCCCGCAAAAAAACCCCAGCTCGGGCCAAATACGGCGCCAACCCAAGCGTAGGTTGCACCCGCATGCGGAGACATTTTATTGAGATTGATAAAGGCAAACAAAATGCCAAACATAATTAGGCCGCAGTAGAACACGCTGCCGACTGACAATACACCAACCGAGGCGACGATGACCGCGGTGGTGACCGCGACGCTAAAGGCGGGGGCCGAGCCGGCTACGCCCATGACGGCAGACTCAAGGGTCCCTAAAGAGCCGCCAGCTAAACCTTTTTCTTGTGACATGTTGCGACCTAGAGATTACGTTAAAAAATAAAGTCTACTCTTTTAGTAGATAACGCCTCATAAGTCTAGAGCGCCAGCACGTTTTGTTGACCGCGCACTATTTTTAGCATCGCATCAAGCCCTAAAAAATACGAACTTAAACCAAAGCCCGCAATGACCCCGACGCTTGCCTCAGCTAAGACCGAGTGCATGCCGCGTTTTTCAATATTGGTGATGTGCACTTCGATGTATGGAAAACTGATTGCTCGTAGCGAGTCTCTGAGTGCGTAACCTGCGTATAAAAATCCTGCGGGATTCATGACAAGACCCGCAACACCCTCATCGACGGCCTGATACAGCCGCGCAATTGCTTCACCCTCGATGTGTGTATAGAAGATCTCTAAGTCGTAAGCATTTTTGTGAGCATGCTTATGCAACATTTGATCGAGTTCTGCCGCGGTGGTGGCGCCATAAAGCTCGGGCTGCCTTCGCCCAAGATATGCCATATTGGCTCCCTGCAATACTAATAACTTTGTCATGTTGTGAACGTCTCAGATTACATAAGGCCGTCACCAAGACGGCCGTGAACTTCGCTTACTCAACTGGATCAAACCAGTTAAAGACACTGAGCCCACCATCAACGACCAGTTCTGTGCCTGTGACATAGCCAGAAAATCGGTCGATCAACAAGGTTAAGCCCATCGCGGCGACATCTTGCGCGCTTCCAAGACGTTGCATCGGAATTTTCAGCGCGAGGTCGCCTGCAGGCTCAAAGCCGCCCGCTGCAATCGCACCGGGGGTCAAGGCGTTAATTCGAATGCCATGCCGCGCCCAAGCTTTTGCCATTTCTTTTACCAACATCAACATAGCGGCTTTGCTCGTTGCATAATGCGGCAGATTTCGGGGAGTATGGGCGTGTAGTGAGGTTAGGTACACCATTCGCCCAGCGATGCCTTCAGCGATCATGTGCTGGCCCACCAGACGGGCAAGTTCGAAGCCAGATTTGACATTGACGTGATACATCGCATCCCAAATTTCGCTGGTGACGGTGCGCCATGTGTCTGACTCGCGCCGAGGCGGTGAGGCCGAGTGCACCACCATATGAAGCGGTCCGAAGGCGGCGTGTGCTTGATTGAACACCTGCTGTGCCGACCCTGCCAGCGAAAGGTCGATTGCATCTCCTTTCGCCTCATGTCCTTTGGCGTGCAGTTCGGCCAGCGTATCGGCTAGCTTGCGCTGGTCTGCGTCGATCAAAAAGACCTTAGCACCTTCTGCTGCAACTTCGAATGCTAAGGCTTTGCCGATGCCGTTGCCGGCGCCAGTAATGATTGCGGTTTCGTCGCTTAGGTATGGGCTTTGAAGCTTCATGCGCGGTCCTGTTGTGTTTGAATTTGGGCGGGCGAGTGGCGAAGGCCAAGTTAATATAGACGAGTTGGTCGGCCTCAGATGGACTTTGTCCAAAAACAACAATTATTTGGGCAACGAACGAAAGCGTACTGGTACGGCTCGCACGTTGTGTGCTGAGTCTGAAGTTTGAATTGTTTTCGAGTTTAACGATGCTTAAGTTATTTTTTGCCTTGATTTGCTTCGCCGTTGCGCCGGTCAGCGCACAAACACAGGCATTTAAAACACTTCGTTACATCATCTTGTTAGACAACGGTGCTGTTGCCGGAGAGCAAACTGTTGAGCGGCTAAGCTTCGATACGATTAAAGTTCATTACGATTTCAAAGAAAATGGCAGGGGTCCGACCTTTGATGAGGTGATCAAAATTGGTCCTGATCTGACCATGCTGGATTACAAGTTGACTGGGAGCTCAGAAATGGGCGGGGCCGTTGAAGAGAAGTTCACGCGCAGGGGATCGCTCGCTGAATGGAACGCGAAATCTGAGCGGGGCACCAGGCGTTTACGTGAATCCGCTTTTTATGTGCCGGTCGATTCGTCATTTGAAGTCAATTCATTGATGATCTCGGCCGTATCGGCTTCGCGGACAGGTACGTTGCGCTTATTACCTGAAGGCACGCTCACACAACAAAGACTTGATGAGGTGGTGGTGACACGCGGCGACGCGGCAGAAGTTGTGCAGTTAGTGATGCATACCGGGCTCGGTTTGAGCCCCCAGTTTTTTTGGGTCACAACGGTAGGCGAAAGCCATCTTTTTGCAGTCGTCCTGCCGGGTAACTTTGCCATGATCAAAGAAGGTTGGGAGGCGAATTTAGCAGAGCTAAAAAAACGACAAGAAGATGCGTCTAACCGTATCCTTGAGCAGCGTGCAAGAGAATTGCAGCACCCCATGCCAGGCTTGACGGTTGTGCGTAATACACGCGTCTTTAACGCTGAGACGGCCACGCTGTCGGCTTTATCGGATGTCTATGTTCTTAGGGGAATGATTACTGGGATTTTTCCGGCGGGTACCTATTTGACCCCAGTGGATAACGAACTTGATGCGGGCGGCCGCGTGATGTTGCCCGGTCTGTTTGATATGCACACACACATCAGCCGTTGGTCGGCGTCTTATCATCTGACGGCTGGCGTAACGACCGTGCGTGACCTTGGTAATGCCAACGCCGAACTACAGAAGATGATCGATGAGACCCTCGCGGGAAGTTTGATGGCTCCGCGTGTGGTTCCAGCCGGCTTTATCGAAGGCGAAAGTGCTTATTCGGCGCACGATGGAATTCTAATCAGTGACCTCAATGAGGCTCGTCATGCGATCGATTGGTATTCGTTGCGCGGGTATCCCCAACTAAAAATTTATAACTCGTTTCCAAATGAGCTGATACCAGACACGATTTCTTATGCACATCGCAGAGGAATGAAGGTCAGTGGTCATGTGCCAGCTTTTATGCTGGCTGACGATGTGATCGAGGCTGGCTTTGATGAACTACACCATATCAACCAAGTCATGTTAAATTTTTTATCGACACCACGCACTGATACGCGCACGCTTGAACGATTTTATATTCCGGCCGAAAAGGGCGCCGGTCTTGATTTGGATTCGCTAGATGTGCAAGAATTTATAGAAAAACTGCGAAATAAGAATATTGTGGTGGACCCAACACTCGCAACCTTTGACTTTATTAAACAGCGAAGTGGCGAGGTTGCCGAGCCCTACAAAACGATTGCTGACTTCATGCCACCCGATGTGCGTCGAAGCTTTAAAACATCGACGATGAAGATTCCAGACGATAAGACGGCCAGGCGTTATGAGGCATCGTATAAAAAGATGATCGAATTTGTTGGCCGCTTATATCGGGCTGGTGTACCGATTGTTGCGGGCACCGACGGGTTGGCCGGATTTACGCTACACAGCGAGTTGGCGCTCTATGTAAAGGCAGGCTTGACTCCCGCGCAGGCAATCCAGGTCGCAACCTATAACGGCGCAAAATTTACCAACACGCTCAATAATCGGGGAACGGTAGCAATCGGTAAACTGGCAGATTTGCTTCTAATTGACGGGGACCCGATGCGTAATATCGAAGATCTCAGAAAAGTAGCCGTCGTGATTACCCGTGGAAAACTGATCTATCCAAATGAGATTAATCAATGGTTGGGTGTTAAGCCCTTTGTTAAAAATCCACCTATGCTGCGCAGCTTGAATTAGCGCAATTGCAGGTGGTTGGATTCGAAGCGTTGTCGATGACTGAATGTTGAGCAGTGCGCATTAGGTTTTGAACACCATTCGCGTTCAAATGTTGTTGTAAAACTCAGTTATCCTACACAAGCATTGTAGAACGGGCGTGTACTAAGAAGCACATTTTTGTAACAATGCACGAGTGCCCTCATGATGCTTTTTCAAATAAATCACGATGCTTTACATCGACTACTCAGGTTGAAACTTTTGATTCTTTTTCGTTGTTTGTGTGTGCTGGCTTTAGGCGTATTTCTCGATAGCGCCCACGCAGACACGCCCGAAAATTTTCCAAACAAAGCAATTCGCATCGTTGTGCCTTTTGCGGCAGGTGGCGGCGGTGATTTTATTGCGCGTGCCTGGGCCGATAAATTTTCAGAAACCATTAAGCAACCCGTCATCGTTGAAAATCGCGGTGGCGGCAATACCGTTGTTGGCACAGATGCGGTGGCCAAAGCCGCGCCCGATGGCTATACCTTGTTACTGGTGGGCGCAAGCATAGCGACCAATCCAGCCCTGATTGAGAAGCTGCCGTATAAAACACCTGAAGACTTCACTCCGATTGGTACCGTGATCACCTATGCAATGGGCCTTGCGGCTCGAGCTGATTTACCCGCAAATAACGTGCAAGAGTTGCTGGCGCTGATCAAAGCAAAAGGTACTTTGAGTATCGCAACGTCTGGCGATGGCTCGGCCACCGCCTTGGCGACCGAATTGTTCAAGGCAGCAACGGGCGTTAACTTGATGGCCGTACCTTACAAGGGTGCTGGGCCAGCAGCCATTGACGTCGCCAGCGGTCATGTTGATCTTCTTTTTACCGGGATGTCTCAAATCAAACCGCACCTTGACAGTGGACGTGTCAAACTTCTGGCAACTTCTGGCTCAAATCGCTTAGCGTCAGCGCCTGAAGTGCGAACCATTGCAGAGCAAGGCATCAAGGATTTTGAAGCGGTTGTCTGGTGGGGGATTCTGGCGCCGGCTAAAACCCCTACGCCAATTGTGGTTAAGCTAAATCAGGCACTTGCAATCAGCTTAGGTCACCCCGAGGTGCTGAAGCGACTGGCGGTCATCGATGGCGAAGTCAGGCTATCTTCACCTGCAGCCTTTGAAAAATTACTAAACGACGAAATCGCTCGCTGGGCTGAGCTTTACAAGCCAAGTTCAGCGGTAAAAGAAAAATAAACCTCAGTTGTTCGCTATTCATCCAGTCAGGCTGGGCTGTAAAAGCGGACCACAGCCGAAAACGCAAAATAACGGCCAGTTGTTCATTTTCAGTTGTTCACTATTCTTCAAATTGTCATGTGATTTAGAGAAAAGTTTGCTAGGATCATTTACTTAGAGAGTCAACCTAACCTGAAGGGGTTTGAGTGTGCGCAAAATTGATGTCAACGAAGTAAGGGCATTTATTGAAGCGCAAGGTCCTGCCACAAAAATCTACATCGGCTGCGACTCAGAGCGCTTTGCGATTGGTAAAGATTGGTACGCCGACTATACCCTTGCGGTTGTGATCCACATTAACGGAAACAACGGGTGCAAACTGTTTGGTGAAGTGCAGCGCGAAAGAGATTGGGACCAAAAGCAAGATCGGCCACGCATGCGCTTGATGAACGAAGTCTACAAAATTGCAGACTTATTTCATAAACTGAAAGACGTTTTAGAAGGTCGCGAGTTAGAGGTGCACCTTGATATTAATCCTGACGAAGTGCACGGCAGTTCTTGTGTGGTGAATGAAGCGATTGGTTACATTCGTGGCATGTGCAACGTCGTGCCGATGGTCAAACCCAATGCGTTTGCTGCGACGAACGCCGCCGATCGACTGAAGTCGTTGTTCGCAAAAGCGGCGTAACCGTTGATGCTATGTTGCCGCTAATCTAAATTGCGCAACTTGGGCACGAGTAAAAAAATCACAGCCATTAGCAGGATTGAAATCGTCGCGTAAGCACCAAGCGCGAGCGAAGGCCCCCAGCTTTGGGCGGCAGCTCCGGCCAAAAAGTTTCCAAACGGTAAACTGATGACGACCCCAGTGCGCAACCCCATGACCCTGCCGCGCATTGCTGGCGCGGTATTGCTTAAGATTAAAGTCGCAATCATGGTCCAGCAAAACGCTTGCGCAAGCCCAGCAAAAAAGATTAACGCGAGTGATACGTAGTACGAGGTCGATAGCGAAAATAAAAATAGAGTCGCAGGCCAGAGCAAACTACCGAAGATCAGCCAGCGACCACGCCTGATAAGCTTGTTGCGTGAGACCATCCATAAACCCGCCACTAGGGCGCCGCAGCCTGCCATAGACGTCAAAAAACCGTAGCCGGTGGGGCCGGCATCTAGCACGTAGCGCGCGAACAGCGGTAAAAACGAATAGCGATAGGGTGCAACAAGCAGATTGAGCAGAAAGGCAATCAACAAGGGGATCAGGACCGCATGGTTTTGCCAAGCGTAGCGGATGCCGTTCAGAAGACTACTGAGGGGTGGCTCGTGCAACTGAGGGTCTGATTGCTTAACCTTTTTTAGGCTACAAAGCACACCTAAGTCGACGCAATAAATCAAGGCAATCAACCAGTACGTGCCGCTGATACCGAGAAGTGGAATGAGCAGCCCCCCCATGGCTGGCCCAACGATCACGGTCATCTCCGTTGCCACCGAGTTCAAGGCAATGGCGTTGGTGAGATCCTCGGGTTCGACGAGGTCAGGCACGAGCGCCTGACGTGCGGGGTAGTCGAGCGCCCATGTCAGGCTGCTGAGCAAAGACAGAGCAATCAAATAGCTGACGGTCAGCGAGCCTGTCATCAACAGAACGAGCATCAGGGCGGTCAGTGAGCCACTGATTATCGAGGCGACGATTAAGAGTTTGCGTCGGTCCATGCGGTCTGCCGCGACACCCATGAGTGGCGCCAAAATATAGCCCGCCATCTTACAGGCTGTCACAATGCCGACCATGAGCGCAGAGTCAGTCAATTCAAGAGTGAGCCAGCCAACCACAATCAAGTCTGCCCAACGAGCTGTAGAAGAAAGCAGGGTAGTGACCCATAGCCTTCTGAAGCTTTGGTGGCGTAGGGCGCTGCGTTGAAAGATTTGAATCAAGTGTCTCATCATTTTTTGAATGTAGACTGAGTTTAGCGTGCTGAGACTCTGCGGTAATATTTAACGAAATGCGCTTTGTGTTCAAACGAGGCAAAAAGCATCGGCCTAAAAGAAACAGGCTGACGACACTAAAACTAAAGAGCTTGAAAATGACTAAAAAAACAAAGCGTCCGCATGTCTTGATCGCAGGTGGAGGGATTGGGGGGTTAACTGCAGCACTTGCCCTACTCAAACGTGGCTTTGACGTTGACGTCTACGAACAAGCCTCTGAACTGCGCGAAGTAGGCGCCGGCGTGCAGTTAAGTGCCAATGGGGTGCGGGTGTTGCACGAACTCGGTGTACTACCCGAGTTTCGCGCGTTAGCCTGTGAGGCCGAGGGTAAAGAGATCCGCCTCTGGAACTCGGGTCAAGCCTGGAAGCTGTTTGAGGTTGGACTCGAGTCTGTCGAGCGCTATGGATTTGGTCATTATTTAACGTATCGCCCCGATTTGCTAGCTGTGCTGGTCGAAGGTGTGCGCCGTGAAAAACCGGATGCGATTCATCTAAATGCACGCTGTAGTAGCTTTGAACACTCCGCGCAAAATGTGACGCTGCAATACGAAACGGGCGGCCAGACCTACACGGCCCAGGGTGATTGCCTGATTGGTGCGGATGGCGTGCACTCTCGTATTCGCCACGGGCTGTTTGGTGACGATCATCCGGTCTATACCGGAATGCTCTCTTGGCGCGGCGTGGTGCCTATGGATAAACTGCCAGCGCATATGCGCAGGATGGTGGGCACGAATTGGGTTGGGCCAGGTGGGCACGTTGTGCATTATCCTGTGCATCGCGGTGAGTACATGAATTTCAATGGCATTATGGAAGTCGAAGGCTGGCAGGTCGAGTCCTGGAGTGCGCAAGGTACGCACGAAGAGTGCCATGCGACATTTGCCGGGTGGCATGACGATATTCACAGCATGATCAGGCTTTTTTCAAAGCCATATAAGTGGGCGTTGATGGGGCGTGAGCCCTTGTCGCAATGGAGTGTCGGGCGCGTGAGTCTATTGGGTGATGCTTGCCACTCAATGCTACCGATGCTTGCACAGGGTGCGGTGATGTCGCTAGAAGATGGCCTTGTGTTGGCCCGTGCACTTGAGGCGGCAGGCGATGATGTTGTGCAGGGGCTTGAACGCTACCAGCGGGCTCGCATCGAGCGCACCACAAAGGTTGTGTTGGGTTCGGCCGAAAACGGAAAGCGCTTTCAAAGTCGTACACTGGCAGACGCCGCATCTGCAGAAGAATACGTTAACCGTGAATGGACGCCTGAAAAAGTTCGGGCACGCTATCAGTGGCTGTATGAATATGATGTAACAAAAGTGCCAGTTTGACATCCCTGATCCTTAGTACAAAAGATTGTGCTGCTGCACAATTTTTAATGTTCGACTTCGTGCTTGTCACGAAAGGCCTATCGTATGAAAAAGACTGATCTGTATAAAAATTTAGGCCTAAAAATTGATGGCAAGCTTAAGCAAGCCGGCACGCCTGATCGTTTTGCACAGGGTGGCGTGCTTGATCGTAAAGAGCAACGCAAGCTTGATCAAGAAAAAGGGCTGATCCCTTTTGCGGTCAAGCTCAATGCTGAGTTGGCGGGTGAGTTGCGTGCACTGGCTGAGTCACGCGTGCTTGGAATGAATGAGTTGGTCGACGAGTTGTTGCGCAAAGGGATGGCCGCTTAGGCATGCAGGCGCAGCAACATCACGTTGAAGGGTTTAAGTGAGTGTGATGAGTATTTAAAAAGCAGGGGATGTTGTGGCACCGTAAAGCTTTGTGATGATTCGATCATTTAATTTTTTAAAAAACAAATACGAGACAAAAACATGAACTTATTTAATCTCAAGGGGCAAGTTGCCGTCATTACTGGTTCGTCACGTGGCATTGGGCGGGCGATTGCCGAGCGGATGGCTGAGCACGGCGCAAAAGTGGTGATCTCGTCACGCAAAGCACCGGCATGCCAAGAGGTGGTCGACGCTCTCAATGCGCGCTATGGCGCAAACACTGCCATTTCTGTCCCTGCCAATATTTCGTCAAAGACAGAGCTTGAAAACTTAGTGGCTGTTGCCAAGCGTGAGTTTGGCGAGGTCGATATCTTGGTCTGCAACGCGGCAAGTAATCCGTATTATGGCCCCCAAGCCAACATTGCCGATGATCAGTTCCGTAAAATCCTCGATAACAATATCGTGGCCAATCACTGGCTAATTAGTTATGTCGTCCCCGACATGATTGCTCGGCGGGCGGGTTCAATTATTATTGTGTCTTCGATTGGGGGGCTTAAAGGTTCGCCAGTGATCGGAGCCTACGGCATTAGCAAGGCAGCCGATATGCAACTTGCGCGTAATCTGGCCGTTGAATACGGCCCGCACAATATCCGTGTGAATTGCATTGCCCCTGGGTTAGTCAAAACCGATTTTGCACGCGCCTTGTGGGAAGACGAAACGAATCTGGCTAAGCGTGTTTCGACAACGCCGTTGCGCCGGATCGGCGAGCCCGATGAGATTGCTGGCGCAGCTGTATTTTTAGCCTCGCAGGCGGGTTCGTTTATGACGGGTCAAAGTTTAGTGATTGATGGCGGCGTGACGATTAGTTAAAGCGTTCAAACTAGTCGGCGCGGATACTGTTGCTTTGAACAAGAGCACGCCACTGTTTGATTTCGCCTTGCAAGAACGTTGTGAATTGCTCGGGGGTATTGCCAACAGGTTCAATGCCCATTGACTCCATACGGGCTTTGACTGCTGGGTCTTTGGTGGATTCGTGGATTGCCTTGGCGAGTCGATCGATGATGTGAACCGGTGTGCCCTTAGCCACAAAGAACCCATTCCATTCGACCACCTGAAACCCTGGGTAGCCAAGTTCTTCGAAAGTGGGGACAGCAGGAAGGGCTTCTATTTTTGTTGCACCGGTTGTCCCGAGCGGTCGAATTTTTCCCGCCTTCAAGTGCGGTAACGCAGTGATTGGGTTTGAAAAGTATCCTGCTAGTCGACTCGCTAAGACATCGGCAATCGCTTGAGCACCCCCTTTGTAGGGCACATGCACCCACTGAATCCCAGCGTCGCGTTGAAGCATCTCTGCGGCTAAATGAGCAGCGCCACCCGCACCATATGAGCCATAGTCCAGTTTATTAGGATTCGCCTTTGCAAAATCCACTAAGTCTTTGACAGTTTTAAAAGGGCTTGAGGCTGGAACCACCAAAATAAGTGGCATATTGATTGCCTGTGATACAGGGATCATGTCTTTGATAGGATCAAAAGGCAACTGACGCATCACGGCGTTCACGGCATACGCAAACGAGTCATAAAAAACAGTGTACCCGTCGGCCGGTGACTGCAAAACAGCCATGGCACCAACGACACCACTGGCTCCTGGTTTATTTTCAATGACGATCGGTTGCCCCAGGAAGGCGGACATCGGTTGCGCCAACATACGTGCATTGGTATCGGAGCCCCCGCCTGGCGTGTAAGGTACGACGACGCGAATAGCTTTGTCTGGGTAGTTAGCTTGTGCTTGTACGGCGCTGCTCAAGCCTGTAACGGTGAGGGTGCTTACAAATGTTATTAAAGCTCGGAGTGCTAAACGTTGACTAGTACGCGTAAATATTGACATGATTGGCTCGACGACTTGTTGATGCTTAGCAAGCGCCAGGATGTCTATACCTGGCGCGTGGACGATTGCGCTGCGGTTTGCACTATTTGTAGCCCATCACATGTGGCAGCCAGTTGCTCAAAGCAGGAATAAAAGTCAACAGCATCAGAACGATGCCATGTGCCCACAAAAACGGTTTGAGCTCTCTTGTTAAGTCTGATAAAGGCACTTGCGACACGTTTGATGTGACGAATAACAAACCACCAACAGGCGGGGTAATCATCCCCAAGGTGAGGTTATAGATCACGATCATTGCGAAGTGAATGGGCTCGACACCCACGCTGGCTGCAACCGGTGCCAGGATCGGGACTAAAACCATCACTCCCGGCAAGGGCTCAATGAAAATGCCAAAGAGCAACAAGAAAATATTTACCACAATCAAAAAAGTCCAGGCATTCAAGTGCATGCCGACAATCCAGTTCGCGACCGTTTGCGGCACGCCTTCGATTGTTAAAATCCAGGCAAAGGAAGCCGACATACCAATGATCAACAGCACAGAGGCTGTTAATAACGCCGAACGAAATAAAATATTCGGAACCGCTTTCCATTCAAGGGTGCGGTAAATGTATTTGCCGCACAGCATGGCATAAAACACAGCAACCACTGAGGCCTCGGTTGGCGTAAACCAACCTGCACGCATACCGCCCAAAATAATCACGGGTAACAAGAGCGCGGGTGTTGCCTTCCAGCTTGTCAGCCACATTTCTTTACCCGTTGGGTGTAGATTGTCACCTTTGTAATTGCGCTTTTTTGAAACGTACCAGTTCACGACGCACATCGCCACCGCAATGAGCACGCCGGGGATCAGACCCGCCACGAATAATGCGCCGACCGAGACCTTATCGTCTGCCAATGCGTAAATAATCATGATGATCGATGGCGGGATGATTGGTCCAACGATCGCCGTCGAGGCTGTCAAGGCTGCAGCGTACGAGCGTGAGTATCCCGCCTTATCCATCATGCGAATCAACATCGATCCAGGGCCCGCTGCGTCGGCCAGGGCCGAGCCAGAAATCCCAGAGAAAAAAGTCAGCGATACGACATTGGTGTAGCCCAGGCCACCGCGCTTATGCCCAACAAACTGGCCCGCAAACTTCAACAAGACTTCAGTGAGTGAACCTCCACTCATTAATTCTGCAGCAAGAATGAAGAAGGGCACAGCCATCAGCGGAAAGCTGTCGATTCCGGTGAAGGTTTCTTTCAGCAGCACAAGCAACGGAAAATTAGCGTCTGAGAGGATTAAGGCTGTGATGGTAGACAGGCCAAGCGCGAAAGCAACGGGTACGCCGATTGCTAAGTAGACACAGGCAGCGATGAGTAAGATGACGCTGGCGCTCATAGTGAGGCACTCGCTGTCGCATCAAAGTGAGCATCTGCAGGAAAGGTTCTGGTCAGAACGTAGTCTTTTACGATCAGCAGCCAATGAATCAGAGTCATCGCAGCACCAATGGGCAAGCCAGCATAAATGATGGCAATAGAAATTTGGGTGGCAGGTGTTTGTTGGTACTGTGTACGATCCATGTATTCAAGACCGAAGTAAGTAAAGAACGCAAAGAGTCCAAGCACTAGCAGTGCAATCAGCACACGTAACGCAATCGCAAGACTGCGTGGCAGGGCATCTTGCAGGTTTTCTACTGCGATGTGCCCGCCATAGCGAAGCACTGGACCACAGCCGACGAAGGTTAACCAAATCATCAGGTGGCGCGCTACTTCTTCAGCCCATTCAATTGAGATGCTGGTGGTGTAGCGCAAAATGACATTGGCAAAGATGATGATCGACATCACGCCCAAGATGACGATTAAAAGCCATTTGTTGACGGCGAGAAAGTAATGTTCAAATGTTTTCATAAGGCTTGCAGCGAGATTGAAGATAAAAAATGGTGGCGTACCGAATAGCGCCACCATTTTTACAAACCACTTTATTTATAGTCGCGAATTTTTTGAATATTCTCTGCACCAAATTCTTTGGCATACGCGGCATTGGCTGGTTCAAGTGCCTTGACAAAGGCGGCTGCATCGACTTTACGTACAACAATCATGCCATCGGCTTCTAGCTGAGCGATGCCGTTAGCGTCATCTTCACTTACCTTTTTACGTTGTGCAATATTTCCAACCTTAGCTGCATCGTAAAAGACTTTTTTGTCTGCTTCGCTTAGCTTGTTCATAAAGCGTGGCGAGGTCAAAAATAGGGCAGGCGAATACACGTGGGCGGTGAGTGACAGATATTTTTGCACCTGTGAAAATTTTGACGATAAGATGATTGGGATAGGATTTTCTTGACCGTCAACAATGCCCTGTTGTAACGCGCCAAACACCTCAGGAAAGGCCATCGGGGTCGGACGGATGCCAAAGGTGCGATAGCCATCCATGTGTACTTTGTTTTCCATCGTACGCATCTTCAAGCCAGCGGTATCCTCAGGCGTGACGATTGGGCGCTTATTGTTGGTCATATGACGAAAGCCATTTTCAGACCAAGTTAAAGCAATCAGGCCTTTGGCCGGAAATTTTTTCAACAACTCTTGGCCAGGTGGGCCGTCAAGATAGGCGCGTGCATGGTCATAGTCGCGAAACAAGAAAGGGATGTCGACGATTTTGACTTCAGGCACAAAATTGCCAACTGGACCAGTCGACACGTCCGTGATGTCGAGCGTGCCAAGTTGCACAGCTTCGATCATTTCACGCTCACCGCCCACTGAGCCGGCTGGAAACTGCTGGCATTTGTAGCGCCCCTGTGTGCCTTTTTCGATCTCATTACAGAAGGCCGTGACGCCCATGCCATACGACCCTGAGGCCGCTGAGGTATAGCCGATTTTCACGATCGTTTGTGCGCTCGCTGAGCCGATTGCGAGCCATGTTGCTGCAGCAATTGAGGTCAAGCGAATTGTTTGTTTGAAGTTCATGTTTCCCTCTAAATAAAATGATTAGGTTTTTTGTTGTTGGGCTTCGTATTGACGGGTACGCGAGTCTGCGCCGGTATTAAGAGCAACAAGGTACCAGATAATACGAGATGTTAGGTCATGCGATCGATGCTTTTGATGAGGTCTTTGTGAGTACCTCATCTCGGGCGTCTAAGGGTTTTACCTAGGTTTTTTGTGTTTTATCGCTGAGCAATGATCGACACGAGCTCGGGTAAAAGCGATTGCGGATCTGCTTCGCTGCACGCCTGACCTAAGGTTGTTTTTACAGCCTGTGCAACGGTGTGATCAACTTTCATGTCTTCAGCCATCTGATTGTAATAACTCAAATCTTTCAAACTATTCGCTAAGCTGAAGCGCAGGCCTGAGGTGTCGCCCGCGGTCAAATATGGTTTGAGGCGTTCGAGTGGTGCACCCCACCCACCGCCCATCGCTAAAACGTCAATGAAGGTTTGCGTATTGATGCCAGACGACTGCGCGCAAGCGGCAGCTTCTGCCATTAAGGTGACCGAGCCGAGCGAAACAAAATTGTGCAAAAGCTTCATGCGATGCCCCGCCCCAATCGGCCCCGCATGTATGATATTTTCAGCAAAACAGGCTAGGAGTGGTTTGCACTGCTCGAATAACTGAGCGTCTCCACCCACGAGTAAGTTCAATCGGCCCTCAGCAGCCTCTTTGGGTGTGCGCGTCATCGGAGCATCTAAAAACTGACACCCGTAATCGGTGACGAGCTTTGCAATGCGCTCAGTTGAGGTCGGTATCGAGGTTGAACAATCGATAACGATGCTGCCGGGCGCAAGCCCTTGCAACACACCGTCTTGGCCAAACAAAACTGCCTCAACCTGCGGCGTGCCGGTGACACACAAAATGACGATATTCGATTGCTCGGCCAGTTCTTTGGGAGTTTGAAAGGTCGTCACCCCTTGAGCGATTAGCGCGTCAAGCGGTTGGTTGCCTTCGTGCACCAAAACCGACAAGGCATGGCCGTGCTTGACTAAGTTTGTCGCGATACCATGGCCCATCATACCAATGCCGATCATTCCGATTTTGTTCATTTTTTGCGCCTGCTGTATTGAGGTAGGAGTTGAGTTTTGTGTGAAGTGTAGCCCTCTGATGAGGGTTATCGAATGAACACTCTAGCCGTTGCAAGCACGTGTCGCGAGAGAAGTGCGTTGCTTAGGCTGTTAATGCGCAGGCTCAGTTGACTGCAACAACTCGTTCGTGAGTGCCGCGCCTTGCTCTTGCATCACTTTTTTAATGTCACGTGACTGTTGTGCTGGAGTTCGGTCTTCAAAGGGTTTGTGTTGCCCCTCAAGATAGGCGCCTAAGCCGCGAGAGCGATCGACCACGCCTTTACCAAAATGCAGTGATTGGATCTCGAAGGCGCTCAGTGCCTGATCAATATCGTTGGGTTGCGCCAGTAGTGCCTGTGCTAGGGTTTGGGCATCAATGGCAGCCTTGGTGATACCGCCGCCGACGTGGGGTCTGGCAATAAAAGCCGCGTCTCCGATTAAAGCAACTCGACCAAACACGAGGCGTTGTGATTCAAGATCGTTGATGGCTTGAAAAAATGGCTGAGGCACTTGACAGACAATGCGTGCAAGTTGAGGCGCTAAAAGCTTCGTTGCGGCCGCTTTGATTCCGATCGTCAGTTCTTTGCGAATCAGTGGCGGCGCGATCGCGCTACCGTGGCAGACGCCTTGCTCATCGGTACACAAATTTTTTAACTCAGCCTCTGAGGCAGGGCGGTACCACACGAAGTTATACGAGCGCTTGCCTCGAATATTTTCGTTAGTACGCCCTAAAACTGGATAGGCCAAAAATTGTTCGCCTTCAGGAAACCCGAACGCATAATTTTCAAAAATCTGAGCGTGATCCTCAGCCGAGAAATCATTCTCATCCACCATGCCGCGCCAGGCAACATAGCCGGCATAGCTCGGTTCGATCTCTGGGGCATAGTGTTGTCGTACAGTTGAGCGCAAGCCATCTGCACCGACCAGCAGGTCGCCTGTTTCGCGGCTGCCATCGCTAAACAAGGCAGTGACGCGATTGTTGGCCTGTTCGATGTCAACTAGCTGCTTACCCGAGTGATACTCGTTGGTCAAAACCAAGTCTTTTAACGCGTTATAAATTGTGGCCCAAGCGCTCATGGTGTGCAGTTGATTCACCTCGTGCACCACCTCGCCCGACGGCCCAAAGCACAGGCGCCTTTTCAGAGGGATGCACTTTGACTCGAGGTCTTTGATGCCCAAGCTAGCCATAATGTCAAAAAGTTGGCGATAGGTGCCGATGCCCGCCCCTCGGCTCGCAAGGTCTCCGTGGGTGCGTTCGTAGATTGAAACCTGCCAGCCTTGCTTTCGCAATAAATTTGCTGCGAATAATCCTGCTAAGGATCCGCCAATAATCAATGCGCGTTTGGTGCTTGCGGTCACGATTAGCCCCCTAGATTTTCAAGGCCAAGTTTTTTGACGAGTGCGCGCCATTTTTCAACATCCTCTTTGAGTAGAGTGGCGAACTCTTGTGGGGTATTGCCCACCGTTCGTGTCCCGGTCGAGTTTGCTTGATCTTGCAAAGTTTTTGAAGCCAAAGTTTTGACGACTTCATCGCGTAGTTTTTGAATAATCGCCTCAGGGGTTCCAGTTGGTGCGAGTAACGCGTACCAAGACCCCGCCAATACTTTAGGCAGGCCAAGCTCAGCGAAAGTTGGTACGTCGGGTGCAGCGGGCGACCGCTGCGCGTCGGCCAGCGCGATGGGAACCAAGCGACCCGCGCGGATATGAGGAAGGTCTAACGACAGCGAATCGAACAGAACCATGACGTTACCCGCCATCACATCTTGAACCGCTTGGGCACTGCCTTGGTAGGGCACGTGCGTCATTTTGATACCCGCCTCTGAGCTAAAGAGCTCGGCGGCGAGATGGGCTGAGCTACCGATCCCAAAAGACGCATAGGTCACGCTACCAGGGTCTTTTTTTGAACGCTCGATGACATCTTTTAGGCTCTTGATGTTTGAGTTGGGCGAGGCGGTCATCAAAAAAGCTGCTTCAGCCACAATGGTGACTGGGGCAAAGTCTTTAATGGGGTCGTAGGGTAAGTTCGTTTTAAGCGCGGCGTTCATCGCGAGCGAACCTGTAGTGCCCGCCATGATTGTGTAGCCGTCTGGAACCGATCGCGCACCGAAAGTTGTACCGATGGCGCCATTTGCGCCAGCTTTGTTTTCAACCACAAAACTTTGACCGGGTTGCTGCGTGAGTAAGTTTGCAATAGGTCTGACCCAAATATCAAGCCCACCACCCGCAAGGTAGGGGCTGATGATTTTGACTGGTCGCTCGGGCCACTCTGCTGCAAAACTTGTGGTGTACAAGGTGCTAAGACATAGCGCAACACAGAGGCGGCTCAATGCACTTTTGATTCGATCGTGTATGACAGATGTTTTTTTCAAAATTGTCTCTCACTAGTGATTATGATTTTTTTAATTTTTGCACACACATTAACGGACACGATACAACAGCCTCAGACAAGGTACAGGCCACTGTTTTTTATCAGCAAGCGTCCGCTAAGCTAAGGTCCAAACGTAGGCCTCTTGCCCGGGTACAAAATTTCTGATGTTTTGTTCAGCATTTCGATTAATCAGTGGGCGCGCATATAGAGGGTGCATCAAGCTGCGAATTTCGTGTTCAATATGATGCAATACTTGGCCACTCTCAAGATCGATCACATCTTTAAAGCGATATTGATGCACGCTGTCTTCGCGTGAGATTAAATTGCGAGCCTTCAGGCGGTGATAGGGGCCAGAAAAGTCTGCAATATAAATCTGTAAATGATGATTGTCATAAGGGCGCTTGTCGGTGCTGTCTGCTTCGCGATAAATCAAAGCCTGACTGGGGCCTACAGATACACGAGCGTAGACGCCTGCCTGATCTTTAGCCGTCTGCGCCTTGGCGTTCATGATCTCGCGATAAAAGCGCGCAATCGGTTCCGCGCTACCGTGATCTACAAGCATTTCAATACTAGGCATGCCTAAGCTGATCGGGCCAAACTCAGGCGCAGGCTCGTAGCACTTTAAGCGATTTCCCCAAGGGCAAGTCACCAAGACGTGATCTGAGTTTGCACTAAAACTGAACTCTGTTCCTTTCAATAAGTCTTGCACCGAGGCCAGACGTTCAAGCAAGGCCGAGCGACTTGGCGTGACAATCATAATATTGCCGCGCAGCACCATAGGCTTGCCAGTGGGCAGATGAAATTGATTACGGCCTAAATTCATCCACATGTTTGTCACACCGGTCATCAAGTAAGGGTCCCGGGTAAAGCCCATCCCCATCGCGTAAAAAATGGTGGCAAGGGATTGATCTGGGATTTCTAGATTGACGTGCTCTAAGGCAACAATGTTGCCAAGGTCGCCCTCAGAGCGGTCAAATGTGTTGACGGTTTGCATGCTGTCTCCTGCCATCATTGTTTGGGTCTATTTTTGTTTTAGGTATTGCAAGTTGCAGGTCATTGTTTAACACATGTGCCCGGTTCATAAAACTTGCGTTGTACTAAGGGATGATGCTGCAGCGCACAGGCGCCGCTGCGTTGCACTGGGTTAAGTGCTTACCCTGAGTGCACATTTGTCACCGCTTGCGCGGCGTTCGATGGTGATGACGCTGAGATGAGGGATCGTATCGATCAGGTGGTTTTTGATAAAAATACAAAGATTTTCGAGCGTGGCAGGCCCAAGTTCAGTAATATCATCTAAAAACCTGTGGTCTAAGAGCCGACGCACACGTTCGATTTCTTGGCGAACATAGGCTAAGTCGACCAACATGCCCGATACCCGATCGCGCTGACCTGATAAGGTGATTTCGGCCTCGTAGGTGTGTCCGTGAATTTGACGGCTGCCTTGAGCGTCGATCGTACGACTTAAAGTATGCGCCGCCTCAAAATAAAATCTTTGTGAGAGCTCAAAGTGATCGGTGGTGATGTGCGGCTTCAACGGATTTCCAGGAATTTGTGGGTTTGCACTGAAAGCCGCCATTCTGGGTGCTGCTGACAATACTCAATCGCTTTGAGTGTATTTTTCTTTTGAAATAAACCATCCATCGGTTGCAGCAAATAGTGTTCGAAACCGCTGGTCTCAAGTGTGTCTGGCATCAATCGCGGCTGCGGATACACTAATTTGAGTTCATGACCTGTTTTTTGCACCCAGTCTGCGCCAGCTTTGGGGCTCACGCAGATCCAGTCAATCCCTTCTGGCACAGCGAGTGTGCCATTGGTTTCCACGGCGATTTCAAAATCTTGCTGATGCAGCGCCTGCACCAATATGGGGTCAACTTGCAAGAGCGGTTCGCCGCCTGTCAGTACCACATAGCGATTTTTCTTGTGAGCAGGCCAAAGCGCAGCGATCGTTTGTGCAAGTGAAGTGGGCGTATTGAATTTACCGCCGAGTGTGCCGTCAGTACCGACAAAATCGGTATCGCAAAATTGACAGACGGCGCTGTGACGATCGACTTCTCGACCCGACCACAGGTTGCAGCCCGTAAATCTGCAGAATACGGCTGGCCTGCCGGCTCTGAGGCCTTCACCCTGCAGGGTATAAAAAATTTCTTTAACGCTGTATGTCATGATGGGTGTTTGTCTAATGACGCATGACTATTTCTAAGAGAGTCACAAAGTGGGAAACGATCGCTGGCTTGACTCGTGTAGTACTGCCGAGCTTTTAAAAAGACTCACGGGCAGAACGCTAGTTATTGCCGCCAATACAAGCTAAATAGCTGTCATTTTAGTGTGATAGACCAATAAGGGCAATTTAGGCTAAAGCGATAGGCTGCTTGCGCGAGTAGTGTAATCTTCTGTGCGGAGCACGTATTCAAAATCATACCGATAATAATCGATGAAAAATAATTTGGCCGTTTTGATTCCGACCTATAACGAAGCTCAAAATATCGAGCTTTTGCTTGAAAAAATTAAATCATGCACCGGTCGACTTTCGTTATCACGCGTTGTCATTTATGTCATTGATGACTCTTCTCCTGACGGGACTGCACGAGTAGTTGAACGCATGAAAGTAGCGCTTGAAACCGAAAATTTTTTCATTCATTTACTTCATCGTTCACAAAAGCAAGGGCTCGGAAAAGCCTACATCGACGGCTTTAGAGCACTGCTCGCGCAACCCGATTGTCCAGATTACGTTCTTCAGATGGATGCCGATTTATCTCATCATCCCGAGAGCATTCCCGCTTTTGTTGAGGCAATGCGGGCAGGCGCAGAACTGGTCGTGGGTTCTCGCTATATTCCCGGTGGTTCGTGCCCAGAGTGGAAATGGTATCGAAGAGCCTTGAGCGAAGGCGGCAATCGCTATGCGCGGTTCGTCCTGGGTTCGTCAGTGTCAGACTACACAGGGGGCTTCAACTTATTCTCAAAAAATCTATTACACAAACTGGATTTTGGCAACCTTGATCACTCGGGATATGGCTTTTTAATTCACTTAAAATACGAAGCTTCGCGAGTCACATCAAAAATAGCACAAGTGCCAATACAGTTTTCAGACCGCGAGTATGGTGTTTCAAAAATGCCCTTGAGTACGGTGTGGCGCAATTTTATGCTTGTGCTAAGCCTGAAGTTCAAAACGCTTAGCGAACGTTAACGTCGTGCCATGAAAAAATATCTCTCAGTGACGAAGCCAACCACTTTCTTTACTTGGTTGATGGCTGTCTCTGGACTGGGTTCAATTCTTCTTTGCTCATTGATTGCGACAGGCCATCTATTGTTGACGACTTGGCGCGATCTGTACTTGTTTAACGCCGATTCGTTAACTTTGGCCTTGTTCGCAAAGTCATTACTGTCTGGCGAAGCCCTTAGCTGGAAATTTTCTTCGCAGATATTTTTTTTTCCTGAGTTGTTTCTATATATCTTTTGTTATGTCTTAACGCCCTCGATTGAGTGGTCGTTCATTGCCAACAGTTTTGTCAATCTTTGGTTGTGGGTGGCGTTGACGTATTTGTTAGCGCGAGCCATCGGATTGACGCGCCTAAATGGTTTGTTGGTTGCAGTGATTTCAGCAGCCTGGATCGCGTTTTGCGTGGTGCTTGAGCCCCAACCCTACGTCAACGTGACAGCGCTGATTACGCTGATATTGTTTAATACGTACTATTTTGGCGCTGTGATGACCACGATCGCAGTCGCGCTACTGACCTGTCTGTTGATCAACGATGAGCCGCGCTATCGGTCTAAGGTTGACATTAGAAAGATATTTATTTTGTCGCTGGCGGTTGTGCTCTCTGCGCTGACATATTTTTCAAATCCAATGTTTTTATTGCAGTGTTCGATCCCCTTTTT
>Ga0114958_10000752_pt1 | contig 27254 bp, 50 predicted proteins | sample C_130208_EF_Meta_FD_89577 | JGI IMG/M metagenome (GOLD analysis project Ga0114958, IMG submission 89577) | Freshwater microbial communities from Lake Croche, Canada to study carbon cycling - C_130208_EF_MetaG | ecosystem: Environmental > Aquatic > Freshwater > Lake | place: Lake Croche, Canada... | reverse complement strand
CGAGGTTCATGTGGCGTGGACGGATACCGTAGGCATCCTTGTACATATCCCAGTACTGGCACTGCATCTGCTCCAGTACGGTCATCTCTTCCCAAGTCTTGAATGCTTCCATCTTGTGCTCCTAGTGTGTTGCTGTCTATGTGTGTATTATACGGCTTTTTGAACAACCTGTCAACCTGTAGGGTTATTCCAGTTCGTACTGGTCGTCGTACCAGGTGTCGTTGGTCTGGCGTGCTTCATACTCAGCATCACGTTGGTCCAGGATGCGATTGATCTCGCCTGTTCCCGACTCTACAAGGATATGCTCCCGCACCTCACCAAACACCTTGAAGGGCTTGTCTACCTTCACAGTGTGTTGCACTTGGCCACCGTATTTGACACGGCTTTCCAGCACTAGGCCGCTGTAGACGAACAGTCCCATGTAGATGCCATTGATTCGTTTGCCTTCCAAGTTCCATTGCATCTTGTGCTCCTTAGTGTCTATGTGTGTATTATAACGCCAGATCAGCGTATTGTCAACCGCTTGAGCAAGTCAGTGATCTCAGGCTTGTTCATCATGTCGTCAAATGCCTGCTTGGGATCGTACCATTCGCCGGTCTTGCGATCCATAATCATCTGAGCTTGCTGAGTCATCTCTGCGGCTGTGATTGGCTTTGCAGTATACTCTTTGCCGCCTTCGATGTGTGTGCTCTTGTCCATCATCTGCTCCTTAGTGTCTATGTGTGTATTATAGCAAGGTTCTTGAGTCTTGTCAACCTGTTTCTGGCAAAGATTTAACCGCTGTTCTAGCCGTGATCTTGTTGGGGATAGGGTCTAGCATTGCTCTAGATCCGATCGTTCACTGTAGACGGTTTAAAGCGCCGCTAGATCAAGATGAACCCCACGTGCTTCACAGCAGGCGGGGTTCTGGGGGTTTGCCCGGCACACTACCTCCGGGACTTGTGTCCAGTACGCGACTGCTGGACGGTTGGAGCGTTCTTTTTAACCAAAGATTGCAGCACGGCTACCAGTCACATCACGTGAGCTGATTGTGTAGGCTGTGCGGCCTTCGGTGTTGACAGTACGGTTCACCTTCAAACCGGCACTGCGCAATTCTGTCATTCGAGCACGAATGTTCTTGATACCGTAAGTGGCTTTGGCCTGGCGTGCGCTGATTGCACGGCCTGTTCCACGTAGGTGCTGTTCCAAGAACTCATTCTGTGTTGTCTTCAATTTTACGAAACTCATGTTGTTTTCCTTATGTTATACTGCAAGCAGTTAATAACTAGTTTACAGTTCTAACATCAGGAAGTCAACCTTTAATTTGCCCAAACTCTTTATTGGTGTAATAGTCAATCAGTCTACGTTGGATCATGGTCAGGAGGTCACCACTGGCATCATCTGAAATAAACCTTACAGGGCAATGTCCCCAGGTACGATCACGTTGAAAGTCAGCAAACCATTGTCTATGGTCCTGATTGGCAGCGTCAAACACTGTCCATTGACGACCAATGAAGTTTAATCGGCTCATTCTGCTGGTCTAGTTGGTGCAGGTACACTTTCCAAGGCTTCTAGGATAGCCTGGGCGTTTTCTTCCGGCACGTTGACTTCACTCACTGTGATACCGTGTGTAGCCAATTGTTCTTTGATCTGTTCTACTATGGTTGCCATTGTTGTTTCCTTTTTTTATATAGTTTTAGAGGACTTATTGGCACTGCCTCTGAATACCCCGCTGGATTAGAACGGTGCGTCGTCCAGTGCAGCCAGTTCGGCTTCAATCTGAGCCTTGCTCTTTGTGCTTACCGGAGCCTTCTTGGCCTTGATGGTATCAAGAGTGATAGCAGCCTTGGTCTTGGCAGGAGGAGCCTTCTTGGGCTTCTTGGCTTCTTTCTTGGGAGCGTCACGATTGCCTGCTTTGGGCTGTGCGGTGCGCTTTTCAACTTCTGCTTCCAATGCGGCACGCACTTCTTTGTTGCCATTGTCGAAATCAATCTTCAACAGGAACGCTACAGCGTCTGCTTTGGTCATTGCTTCTTTCAACTCAATCATGTCAATGTCGGAACTGCCGGTTTTGGCAAGGACCTTGACACGCATCAGGTCGTTAGCGAAACGAGCCTTCATAACACCATCTTTACGGCTTACACCTGCAAACTTAAACATCTTATCCATTTTCATTTCCTTCTGTGTGTTGTGTATGACTTGCACTATTGCTCATCATGTGTTAATTATACAAGCCTTTTGGATACCTGTCAACCAGAATAAGGACTGTAGATCTCGTCGTCATGTTGTGAATCTGCAACACTCCAACCCTGGAGAACTCTCAATACTTCTTCGTAAGGCACGCTCAGTTGGACTGCAATGCTTTTGGCACTGAAGCCCTCAATGTACAATTGTTCAATGTCGTACATGAAATCTTTAATCTTGCTCATCGTAAGCCTCCTCGCCCAATTGTTCTACTGTTTCAACGACCACACCCAAGTCCAGGATGCGGGCTGTTTGATCTTCGTTGCTGACGCCTTGAAAGGCTGTACGGAATGACTGGAACTCGCTAAGGAAGTCCAGGACGTGCTCACGTTCCCAATCATCGGGAACCTCAAGCTCTTGCATCAGCTCTGTGCGTACTACTACCTTTTTCATACAGTTTCCTTCAAAAGTAGAGTTTCCAATTCTGTGTAATCGCCACCGTCTGTGGCCACATACCAAACAGCCTGGTCGTCAACTTGACGCAGAATGTATTCGTATTCTTCGTACTGGTGGTTTTCTCGGTAGTCAGCAAAGTCCTTGAACTTCTCAACAGACAAGCTCTCGCCGCGATCCCGTGTGTAGAATGTAGTGTAGCCTGCTTCATGTGCGGCATCGTATGCTGCTTGAACTACTGCCTTCTTCACCGGGTCAGTCTCATTGTAAGCAGGGCTGAAGGGATGCTTCCGGCCAATGCTCTTGCCCAGCGAACTGATGCCGCCCATGTTGATCAAATCGCGCAGTAGGAACGGATCCGAATAATGTTCAAACAGGATCTTGCCATTGTGATCCAAGTAGCCATCCCAATGGCAGTAAACCTGCTCTACTGTGCCGTCTGCGTACTCAAGTGCGATAGTGCTGCGTGTTCCCATTTCTTGCTCCTAGTGTGTGTAAGTGTTAATTATAACAGGGTTTTATCAGTCTGTCAACCTCTTTGTTTAGTAAGTGCTCTTATCTGCTTGCCTTCACTCCTATACATCTGCCTGAGCATTCATAGATCTCGACCGACTTCAGTCTAGAGGCACTTACTAAACAAATTTGTTGCTGTCTATGTTTGTATTATAACGCACATAGACAGCCTTGTCAACCGGTATCCTTACCGCTTGCCGGGTTTCTGTTTGGCTTCTTGAGCAGCGATCCGGCCCGAGTAGGCCTTGCCGGCACTGTGGTTCAGGCCAGTAGCAGTGAAAGTGATCACACCGCCGGTGCTGGATGGGATTGGTTTAGGTAGGGTCATATCGTGTCCTTAGTGTGTATCAATTAACAAATGCGTGTTCGACGTTTTCTAGTTTGTTTGCGGGCCGCAAAACTGTCATTAACACCCGGCAACTCTAAGTTCACACCTTAGAGTGCAACAAAAAGATTCGCAGTCTTCTTGTTCATGTGTGTATTATAGCAGGGATCTTAGATGTCGTCAACCAAAGACCCTGCAGACATCTGGGTTATTCAGCTTGTTCGTCCTCGTCGTCTTGGTTCTCTTCTTCCCACTGGGCCATGTTCTCACTGATGCCAAAGTAGTCATCCAACTCTGCACCAATCAAGTCACGTACCGTGGACGAAGTGTAACCGCCGTACTCATAGCAGTCATCGTCACCGTCCGCATACTTGCCCACAAAGGCCATGCCAGGCTCGTAGTAGAATGCTACTACCTCAAAGCCCATGGCCTCCAAACGACCATAGGCTGCAACGGGTGGTGCCCATGCTGTATCGAAACTCAGCTGCACGGTGTTGGCATCTACTCGCTCAATGCTGTCTACACTGAAATCCCATTTGGTGCCCCACTCGGCCACATTGTGATCATACCAAGTAGAGTAACCATACTTCTCACGGTTAGCCGCTTGTTGAGCCTCTAAAGCCTCCTGCTCAGGTACGAAGCCACTCACAGTGTCAATCAGTTCTTGTGGGCAAGGGATGAACTCTTGCAGCAGGCCCTCCTGGCCTTTGATCACACGATCAATCATTGCGGGATCGCTATGGGTCAGCGTCAAACCATTAGAGCACCAATTGGGCATAATCTTCTCCTTAAGTTAATTAACCTAGCACAACCACGCGGCGTGTGCCTTCGTAGTCGCCGTCTTCTTCATACATGTCGTTCTCATCCATCAGCTTGTCCATGCTGTGGTAGGCACTGTGCTTGACCAGGCCTTCTTCTACAGAGTCAACTGTAGGGGCAACCTGTGTGCGCCAGTGATCACCGTAGCAGTAGCTGAAATGCACATCAGCTTCCTGGTCCATGTAGCCCAACTGCTCGATAAGATCTTTAACTTTCATACCAGCTCCTTAGTGTGTAAGCATGTATTATAACAAGGTTCTGCTGTTCTGTCAACCTAGTAGTCCATAGAGACCTGGTCCGCTGTAGGGTCATACCGGACAAAGACCTTACAAGAGTCAGTGCCGCCTTCCACAGGAAAGACAGCCATGTAGCAGAACTCGTTGGCATTGGTCAGGCCTAGGAACTTGGCACTGGTGAACGTGTCCTTCTTGTAGCCGGCCTGCTGGATACCCATTGTGAGCATGGCCGCTGGCATATTGGTCAGGAGGCGGAGTTTGTCTGCTGTGATCATGTTCAGTCCTTAAAGTAAACAACAAGATTGCGAGTACCTGTGTTAAGCCAAGCATTGCCGGGCTCTACTATGCGATCAGGATGATTCATTACTTTATTAAACAGGATTTTGACACTGCGAGCGCTCTGCTCGGGCGTGGTGTATCGGCCTCTGCAGCCGCACATACATCCGGGCCGGCCACTATAAACTTTTTCTACGTTTTCCAGTGTAAACATCGTCTGCTCCTTAGTGTGTATGTGCTAATTATACAATGGTTTTACCATGTTGTCAACCTGAGACCCTACAGGGCTTAGGGTCTTTACATATCAATCAACGTAATAGTCAACTACTTGTGACAAATGTGCTACTGCAACATCTACCTCTTCAAAAACTTCTAGATCTGCTAGCAGCTGGCCGTCGCACTGCGCCTCCAGTAGTAATTCCTCAACCTGCATCAGTAGTGCTAAAATTTGCTGTTTTACTTGCATAAGTGCTCCTTAGTGTGTGTAAGCATGTATTATAACAACTTCTTAGCCCTGTGTCAACTTGTACAGCAAAGCCCCTGCTCCTGTCAGGGTCATTACCGCATTGGTTGCAATCAGTGCGGGCTCTCTCCAACGTATGCTGACCACGAGCCATATGGCACCCCCTGCTAGCAGCAGCAAGGGCCCTGCAGGCTGATAACCCAAGTTGTTTACTGCTGTGCCTATGATTAATATTATAGTAGCACTCCACTTTAAAACGTTATCAAGCATGAGATTTGCAAACAAATGCATTAGCACGTATCAAATTATTATCTTCAATATATTTTAATACTGCATAAAAGTGCTCACGCGGCAGTGTATCTTGTAGCATAATACTGTCATGCAATTGTGCTGCATCTAGCGTGTCATTAAACACATGCAAAGCAGCGACATTATGCGCAATGTCATCTACATACATTTTAAACATGCTGAGATCTTTCTCATCTGCATCAAAATACGCTACAGTTTTAATAAGTGGCAACATAATTTTATTAATAGCCACTGCATGAGATTTTGTTACTCGCGCCATTTTAGAGCTCCTTAGTGTGTGTAAGCATGTATTATAACGCAAAAGGGCCCTGCTGTCAAGCAAAGACCCTATGCTGTGTAGGGTCTTTTAAACTAGCACGATGCGATCTGTACGCATCACTTCACGCACGATTGCAAGTGTGCGCTGAACAGCCACTTGACGTTTGGCAGACGAGTCTAGCATACTGGCAACATCGCCGGAAGCATACACTGCATTCTGCGCAGTGACAACAATGTCGCCGTGCTTGTTGCGACGACTGGTGTCAAAAGTAGCTAGAATGCGAACAGTGTTGAGACGCTTGTTTTCAAAAACTTTAGCATAAGCAGTGCAGTCAGTAAACATATCAGCTCCTTAGTGTGTGTAAGCATGTATTATAACGCACTTCCCACACTGTGTCAACCTATACCCCTACAGGCAGTAGGGTTATATCTTGGGAGCGTATTTGACCACTAGAGCATTGACTTCATCGGAATGACCCAGATCCCGGAGGCGTTTGACTTCTGCCTGTATGGCTCGAGCCTCAGTCTGACCACGTGTCCAGGCCGTGTAGTCATCACTGCGGTCATAGGTCCAATCGTGGTGGGCCAACAAGGTCTTCAGTGTAGCCAATTCTGGATTCATGTTACTCTCCAGTGTAGAATTCGTAGATCTTAACAGTGGGATCCAACTGCACCAACTGCTGAGCCACCCGGGTCAATTCCAAGTAGCGATGGCGTGTTTGAGTAGCAGACAGTTCACCATCACAGCTGAGGTTCTCGGGGCTGAGTTCACAGTCGATGAGGTCTGCCAGGCGCTGTCGACCTGCCCGAGTCTGGATCTCAAACTGTTCGCCCCGGAACATGGCGTTCCACTTGTTCTTGCGATCAATGTAGGCTTGCAATGCTTTCATAAGTGCTCCTTAGTGTGTGTAAGTGTGTATTATAGCACCTTTTCAGGTGCTTGTCAACCGTAGGGTTATTTGTAGATCTCTTTGAGCAAACTAGCCTCAAGATGCTTCCAAGTTTTGTGAAGCCGATCTGTTTTGGGCACACACCGCCAGTTGAACGAGCCCGGGTAGGTCGGCTTGCGCATCTTTTTGTCCTGCGCCTTAAAGTCTTGCTGGGCCTTGCGGCACTGTTCGATCAGTTGTTCTACAGTCATCTCTGCTCCTTAGTGTGTGTAAGTGTGTATTATAGCACCTTTTCAGGTGCCTGTCAAGTTCACATGCTGTGGAATCGTTCCATGCTAGGATCGTTCACAGTGCCCCGGTCTTCCCTGCGGATCTCAACTTCTGCACCAGTCAGGCAGTTCTTTACAGTGACCAGCTGACGACCATTAAAGGTGGCCACCTGCCGGATAAATGCCTTCTGCTGGCGCTTGGGCATGAGCATCAGCATCTCCTGTGCCATGCTGTTCAGGTAGCCTGCTGTGAAAGCAGCACCCTGATCTGCGTACATCTGATCCAACTCTGCTTTGAGTGCTCTCTGATTCTCTGTAGTAAACATGTCTGCTCCTTGGTGTGTGTAAGCCGTTATTATAACTGGGATCCAGCGCCCTGTCAACCAGAAACCCTACAGTCTAGTAGGTTTCTACCACATAGTAGAAGTGTTCTTCAGGATACAGGGCACGGAACTCTTCACTCTTGACGAACTCTCGCTGTTCCTTGGCATTGAAGAACACCTTGGTGAACACTCGATTCAGCTTGCCGCGTGGACTGACCGTTAAGTAAACCGATTTTGCTTTGCCTGCCATATCATGCGCTCCTGGTGTGTTGAGTGTCGATTATACGACTAAACAGTCTCTCTGTCAACCCGATCGCTCAACTCAGCGAACTTCTGCTTCAACGCATAGACCCGGGGCTTGGCTTCATTCAAAGCCTCCCAAATGCAGTCCTCGGCAACCCCGTCAGTAAGGATGTCTCGGGCGTCACTGTATAAGCATCCGCCCAAGTAGGACGAACCAAGTTCGAGTCCTTCAACCATGACGCGGACACGGAGCATAAACCAATCGTAGGTGCCGTTGTCAATCTTGCGGCAGATCTCGTCAATGTCGTGGCATGAGTCGTCGAAACTGTCCCGGGGGTGCATGTCTTCATAGGTCTTGTCCACAATTACAGTAAAGCCATCACGCTCGTAACGAGCCAGTTCGTCGTAATAAGTCTGCATGTCAGTTCCTTTGTTGCTAAGTCGTAATTATAACTGAGTTCTACCTGATTGTCAACCTGAAACCGCACACCCTGGCTCGCCCAGCGGCGCCACTGTTTGAGCCAGCATACCTTCAGCCACCATGCAGCTATCTCCGGCACTCTAAGATTGCTCTTAGCGTGATTCGACCGGCGGTATGTGTGTGCGGTCTGCGGTTGAGCCTGTATTATAGCAGGGTTCTTACACCCTGTCAACCTTATGCGAACTCTGCATCCATCACAGGCGTCAACATGTTGGCAGGCACTTTCCACAAGCCCTGCGCAGTGTTCACTGTGACATACTTGATGGCAATCTTGTGCACGGTTCCCGAAACATTCCGGCCCAATCGAGTGCTGTCAAATGATACACGATCGCCAACCCGCAGAGCCCGCTTGTTCGACTCGCCCAGGCGTGCTCTAGCGAACTTGACAGCGTCGATGATGCTGGTCAACTGATCGTTGGTGAAGTTACCTGCAAGGATCTCTGCGTTAACTGTTTGAATCGTCATATCAACTCCTTAGTGTGTGTAAGCGTTAATTATACAATGGTTTTACCTGATTGTCAACCAAAGACCCTTTTCAGACCAGGGTCAAGTTCTTTGCAAAGATCTGCTGGGTCAATTCAGGTGCCTCGTACCGAGTGTCCCATCCCCAACCCCGAGCCGTGAGTTCAGGTTGCCGAGCATAATTCTCGTAGGCCCGACGAGCCTGAGCCGGAGTCTTGAACTCCCTCTCGACTACACCGCCGTCTTGGTATTCAATATAGAAGAATGCTCCGCTCATGTGTGCTCCTTAGTATGCGATAGGGTAAATGAGTTCTGTCTGCCCAATGTAGAACACTCGTCCCGTGCTCAGCATACGAGCAGTTCTGGTGCTCTGCTTGACATAGTCATTGCCGTTCAAGTGAAACATGCGTCCAATTCGAAAGTCTTTGAATAGCCACGATCCCATAGCGTCTCCTTTGTTGCAATGACTGTATTATAACACGGAATCTTCACACTGTCAAGTCACCCCGAATGTCCGTGTTCAGTGCAGGGTTAATCAGTCTACGGATCTCAACTTCGCGCTTATGAGCAGCCGCTTTGCCACGTATGACTTCATGCACCAAGATCTCAATGTCATCTTTACTGTCAAGACCACGCAGGGCTTCGCAAAGTAACCAGGCCTTGTTCTCACTGTGAGCACGGTACCAGTGTTTATTAGCACGTACACGAACCGATTTCAATACAGTAGTCTCTGTCTTAGCAGTGACACCAATGTAGTTCAAACCGTTGACTACCAGTTCGTATATGATGTGATTGCGATCTTGTCGCCGCTTACGGGGTGTGTTCTTTGTGTCCATGTGTGTATTATATACAGGTTTTACCACTTTGTCAACTCATTTTTGCCAGATTCTGTGTTGTATTCTCACAACAGGTCTGGCACTTCACGCCTTTGGACAAGTCTGTTGGTAAGGTGTGGATAACTTGTGGATTGACTGTGGATAAGTCCGGCCTGTGGATAAAGGTGTGGATATCATGTGGATATCATGTGTATAACTCTTTGACTGTGGATATCATGTGGATATCATGTGTATAACTCTTTGACTGTGGATAACTTGTGGATAACTTGTTGACAAGTCCGATCTGTGTAGTGAAAGGTTAGATTTACTTTGGTATTCACCCTAAACTTACTTTGGTATTACTGTGGGAATGGTGGGACCTCTCGGAGTCGAACCGAGCACCAACGGATTATGAGTCCGCTGCTCTAACCAACATGAGCTAAGGTCCCACACTGCTTGCACAGCAAGTAGTTATTATACACTAGATCACACTGTAGGTCAATTGGGATACTTGATACCCAGGATGAAAAAAGGGTCAAAAATGTGTGAAAAAACAACAGAACAGGTGGTTTTTCACCGGGTTTTCACCGGGTTTTTGGGTCCGATCGGCAGTTTCTTGGGTGGTTTTAGAGTAAAAATATTTTGAGGCACTGTGGTCGGTGGAGGCTATCGTAAAATGGTGCCACGCTGATTCACACGATTCTCATGATTTCTTCACTGTATTCTCAGGGTTCTACCACCTTTGATCACCGTGCCTCTACTGCTGTCTTGTACACAGTAACCTCGACGGACAGCCCGCCCGTGCAGCGGGGTTTTGCCCCAGGGTGCTCTAGCGGGGTATTTGACCAGGCCGTTGCAGCGGGGTATTGCACCAGTGTGTGTGTAGAGTCTATGCACTGTGTTTTCTGTAATGGCAGTACAGCGGGGTATTCAAGTCGATATGTGTATATGTGTGTATATGTAAATACTGTTACCATGTTACTTACATTAGAATTAACTCCGGACAATAGGGACAGGATAAGTGATTACATACAATTATGGGCATTACCAGCCAGATTGTATCATCGAGATCCCGAATACAGCGTATATCTAGTATCCTGTAATCATCTGCATGGTATTTGGTTAAGTCTATTAAGTTAGTATAAATATCTGTATGACGTTACCTACCGGTCCTATATCTTTACTTGACTTGCAGAATGAGTTTGGCGGTACTACTCCAATATCTCTAGGTGAATACTATCGTCAGACCATGCCTGATTATTCATTCACAACCGAAGCTTTTGTAGGATATGATTTGCCTGATATTGGTTATGGATTAATTCCTGCGGATAGTACTCTAGTTCCCATTGGGCTAGATAAATTTCGCCATCAATCTCAAGCTGTATTTGACTCGGACACTACCAACGTCAATCTGCGCAGCTGGGCAATTAGTAAAGGGTGGGATGGCAACTCGTATATTACCATCATTGTACCCTTTGATGTATTTGTCTATAGTAATGTAGCAGGCGGTGCAGCTTTAACCATCAGTGGTTCTTGGCCCAATGGAGTTACCTTGATTAATCGTGGTAATATCATGGGACAAGGAGGTGGCGGGGTCTACGGAACTGATGGGTCCGCTGCCATATACTTAGGCACTGGTGCAGCATATGGATTGACATTTGGTGGTTCAGGTGTAAAAATAATTAATTATGGAGCTATTGCCGGTGGCGGCGGCGAAGGTGCAGGCCCCGATGGTGGTAGTGGTGCAGGTGGTGGTGGATATCCCCCCGGCCAACATTACATTTACAATTACCTATCCGGTTATGGCTACTATACTGATGCTGGGGCAGGTGGTGCCCCTCGCTATAGTGGTGTTAGTGGCTACGGCGGCGGCGGTGGCGGCGGCCAGGCCGGAGGTGGTGGCGGCGGATATTATAGTGGGGTTGGCGGTAATGGTGGTAGTTACACTGGTGGTGGAGGTGGTGGAAGAGTAAACTTAATAACCGTTGCCAACCCCACTGGCGGTGGCGGCGGTGGTAACTCTAATTATACAGGTAACTTTATTCAATGGTCTGGTGCAGGCGGCAGAGGTGGTAATGCAGGTGGCAACGCAATTCACCCCAGCGGCAGCGGTGGCGGCGGCGGATTTGGAGCAAATGGTGGAACTGATTACTATGGCAATGCAGGCGGACTTGGTGGCGCTGGCATTTATCGCGGGGGTTATTCTGTAACAATAACCAATAATGGTAAAATATATGGGGCAATAGTTTAACATGAAAAAATATGCAATACGTGATTTTATCACAGGGGAATATACCTTCTACGATACAGATCAGGATATGATTACAATTCTAGCACAGCAGATAATTCACTCATACTTGAGATTAAACCACAATAGCCTTTGGGCAGTGGTAGAATTCAACGAGGATGGTAGCCAAACTTGGCGAGATGCAACTGGGAATGAGATTCCAGATCCCGTAGCCTTACGAGCACAGATGGAGGCTGAACTTGCATCTCTGCTGGCAGCATCCACATCTACTTCTACATCCACAACAATCACTGTTGAATAAGTTTCAATATTTGACATTTGGGTCATCAAGGCTGTATAATTACAGTATATGATTACTGATACATTTAAGTGGGCAACAGATGCTGGTCTCAATAGAGATTATAATTGGGACACCGCCATAGCCGAAACCAGGATCATTGCCATCCAGGGTAATGCAAACAGTGAAGAACAGGCTGCAAGAGCATTGAATAGCTGTCTAAGGATTGGTCAACCTAACCCTGAAGTATTTTGGGCATATGATGGCACAGATCATAAAATTATATACACTCCTGACCATCTTAAGAACTCCGATGCCATGTCATGGGTCAAGGTATTAGACTCTGCATTAAGTGTAACTGAAGTTGCCTGTGCCCTGAGTCATATAGCTCTATGGGTTCATTGCATGACTATCAATCGGCCTATAGTGATATTAGAGCACGATGCTGTAATGATCAGACCATTCAAGACCATGACACAGAATAATTGTGTAGAATATTTAGGTCACCGGTTTGAAATACCAAATTTAATCAAGCAAACAGGTCTTGAATCTTACCCAGAGTTGGTCAATCATTATCTAGATCCAGAAAATTATCTACCTGCAGAACACAGACTGCCCATGACATCTGTAATCAATTACAATTATCTATACAGCATGGGATTACATGCCTATGCTATTGATCCATTTATGGCACGCAGATTGTTTGCTAAGGTACTAACCGAAGGCCTGACCAATCCAGTAGACACCATAGTAGAAGTTACTGACTTTGAACTGATACAGACTGGCATCTATGCATTTCAGGGTGATAGAGCAAAGTTCAGTACCATAGCCAAGGATGACGGTACAGTCATGCAAGGGCGTAAGAACACGCACAGTGTTCCCGGGGTAAGCCAATGAAACCATTGATGCCCTTGAGTAATTATTGGAATATGTTAGAAGATCATAGTATGCTTATCAACCCTAGAAACGAAATGCAAGTCAATGGTTTGGGTTTAATTAATTCTTGGGATCATAAAATTAATGCAGTATCTGTAATACAAGGTCCGGGCTACGAAGCTGCACGGGAATCAGCCCGTGCATTAAATTTAGATGTTGCAGAATTTGCCAGCTATAACTTTTTAACTAACCTACCCAGCTACTGTCAAGGGGTAGAACTTAAAAATCTAATCATACCCCCTGCACATCAATCTCTAACATGGGTCAATCAAGTACGTCTAATGAATCATAGACTAGAGTATCATGAAGTTGCCAGGGTATTTGATCACATGACCATATGGCATCACTGTATGGTTCAAGGCAGGCCACATATTGTATTAGAATCCTCTGCACGGTTAGATAGTCTACCTATGGACTTCGTACCACGTAATTCCATAATAGGTCTGGATACAGGTGGGAAACTACACGAACATAATACCAACTATAGAGTCATGCCCGGACCCTGGGCCTATGTTATTGATCAGTTCTCAGCTAAACGTATGTTCAACAGAGTATTGGAACAAGGCATTAGAGAACCCTTGGAATTGATGTTCAGGGCCGATCAACACATGATCTTATTAAAAGATCATGCACATAGAGTTGTTAACTATACAATACATACTAAATCATCTGGATCCTGGGCAAATTAAAGCATCAATCTAGCATAAATAAGCCTATATGACTGATCAACTCAATAATTTAGGTATTTTGTATTCTGATGGCACACAGTCCTATTCGTTAAACAGATTTGAACGAGCTATATTTGGTTATGGATTGGCCAGTGCCGGCTTCTCCGCTGTTACCAATATTGTAACCAATACCGGTGTTGTTGGTACAGATGTTGCAGGAGTTGGTACAGCAAGAGACAGCTTGGCTGCTGCTGGTTTTGGCGGTGATCGAGCAATATTTGGATATGGTTATATATTTGATGTGGTTTCAATGACTAATCTAGTATCTCATACATTTAATATTTGATGTTGCCTAATCTAGACATGAGAATCTGAGCAGCATTGCCCTTCTTCATCTCGGGAGGAGGGTTATCAGTTAGACTGCCCACCTGCACTCCCTCGGGGGATGACACGGGCAAGTAGGTCCATTCTTGCATGAATACAGGATTGCCATCAACCTTACGATTCCATTTGCGCATGAAGTATTTGTCCGCCGTGGCAGCTAGATCCAATTGATCAATCAAATTGGCAAACACACTGTCAATCAATATCACAATTTCTGCACCGTCCAACAGCTTGCACCAATCAAAGATACAATCTGTTTGTTCAGTGATTTCGATGCGCTGCAACTCAGGATCTATTGAACTGAGATCAACATCGTAACTGAGATCGCTGGCATGATTTTGATAAACTATATAACGTGGCTGTTTGACCAGTTTGGCATACAATGCATCTTCACGATGAGTGTTGCGTGTGATGCACTGATCCAATTGCCATTTCTTTTTAAATGCCACTCCTGTAGTGGCATACTTGTACTGATCAAACTTCATCATAGCAAATAGATCCTGATCAGTTTTCTCTGGAACGGAACTCAGGTACTGATATAGATACAGTATGTCATCCCAATCAGTGATGCCTTTTTGTTCCAACAGCTTCAAGGGCGTGTCCAAAAAGAATAGGCCCTGTGGATCAGTTACCACTGGTAGCCAATTGACCCAGGGCGCAACATCTTTGAAGCTGCTGACAAATTCTTGGCATATGGGCCAGTATATTTCATGACCTGCACTGTGGTATTCCCATGCAATAGGCAGGGCAATAACAATATCGCCCAAGCCGCGCGATTGTATAATTCCAATTTTCTTATTCATATTAAAAATGATCGCCGTTGTTGTGATTGGCAAAGTAAATTCATTACGTTCTATAGAACGTAATAAGAGAATGAGATGCTCATTCTCTTCATAGATCAAGTGGGAGTAATATCTCGGTGGCTTACAATGTTGCCACGACCGTACTGTGCTTCTGCCAATTGCTTGCACTCATAATCGTTGTTGGCCTGCATCTGCAGAGTAGCAGTATTGTAGGTATTGGGCAAACGAACGATAACTTCATATAAACGCATGATTTTTCCTTGTGTGTTAATAAAATGTAGTAATCTTCACTACCAGTAAATTATACTACGAATTTGTCTTCTCGTCAACTGATTTTTAGAAATAATGACCATTTGGTTGTTTGGGAAAATAGCACTCGTTTCGCTCTATGGGCATATCACGACGGGCCTCACAATAGAACTCTTTGCCCAGACCAATTGCTATGCTTAGAGCCACACTTTGATTGCCAATAAACTGTTCTGCCCCTGCAATATATTCGGCCAGTTCCAACATGGTCCGAGTAGGTTGATGTGGAATCGTCCATCCGGTTGCTTGACAGAATGCCCGATGTTCTTCGGGTAAACCAACAAATACTGATTTTTCTTCTATGCCCTGCTGTTTCCATATTCCCCACTGTGCTCCAGGTGTTGCAGGAATCCATCTAGCAGTACGATTGATCACAATGGGTCTATTGGGTACTGTTTGAGTGGTAGGAACTGTGAGCCAAGGTGTAGTGCGCAACTGATCCGATGTTGCCTGATCCAGCCCAAATACTGATGCATAGATATCCACATAGTTGCCAGGATGTCCCACAAAAGGAACCCTAAATCTATCTAAGTTGTGTGTGATAGCAGTTGATCTATCCAATACCTGAAAGTCTGTGATATAGGACTGTGCCTGCATGAATGTCTTCATGAATTCAAAATCACCTTGTGTCATCTTTCCCTTGTGAAAAGGATTGGGTTCTGAACCATAGTAATGTTTACCTATCCAGTCAATTTGGTCAAGATGTAGATAAAACTCGCCCCCTCCAAAATGTTTTACTATGGGTAGACTATAAACCAAGTCTCCCAATGTGCCGCTGTGTTTAAATGTTTTCATAGTTATATTATATACTAACTTATTTACAAATTCAATACCTGCTCATGGATAAATGTGGAGCAATTTAGTGTAAATAATAGTTTAAGAGAACTCAAATGGCCGTAACTACTAGCACCACTATAACATCAGTAGGATACAATGATATCCAAAGCAAGATCAATACAGTATTGAGTACCAACTATGGGTATACAGGTGTTTATAGTGTTCCTGTTACAACTGGTACTACTATCACTTCTGCACAGTGGTTTAACTTGTATGTTGATATCAATAGATGTATTGTGCATCAAACAGGAGTAAAGTTAAGTCCCACATTGATAGGCACATACAATTATTCATCAGACCAATATGAGAATGTTGTACTCACGGCTGCAACTGTTAACACACTTGATGACTATGCAACCCAGGCCTTGGCCAATAGTACTCAAGTGGCCGCCAATCAACTGGCTGTAAATTCTGACAACGGTACTAGTACAGTTACTGCAACCTGGGGAAATAATCGTCGTCACCGGGTACGTCACACTTGGTCAACTGCTGATTATGCCCGCTACTTTTTCAACCTAGGTGGTAATATTAGAGTTAGACTAAGTTATACACCAGGTAACTATTCTGGGCAAGATGCAATATGGCAGGATCTTATTGATGCTATAAATGTAAAGTTATCCACACAAGGTTACGGTCCCACTGACTTCATTACTGGATTGCCAGTAACTCCAATTACAGAATCGTCGGGTGCTAATAGTATTACCGTAAATTTTTCTAAGATCAGTGCAACACAGACACTAACAGAAGTTGTATTATTAGATCCTGATGCTATACCATCTGATATAGACATAACCAGTACCGTAGAATATCATTACTCTATAAAATTAGACGTTGCATTGCCCGCTGGCGGCGGCGTCCCTACACCTGCGTTACCACAAACTGAAAAAGTCTTGGGTCTAGACAATACCACAGGCAGTGGACTTACGGTGACCAAAATTCTAAGTGTTACGCCAACGCCTATTACTATCACTATGCCCAGCGGAACGACTTCAACTTCACTGGTGACTATGACCAATTCGGGCAACACCGCCATGGGTATTGGTAGAATTACAGCCAACTTACCAGCAGGGTCTGGACTAAGTTCTAAATTCTATGAAGAAAGTTGGGACACCACCAAACCGTTAACTCTAGAACCAAATCAATCTGTAACAATGAAGATGTCATATTATAATTCAATAAGACAAGGTACATTTAATACTATCCTAGTCATAGTGGCCGATAATGACGTGGGCTTTGTTACAACACCTGTAAACATTACAGTCACTGAACCTGTATTTGATTTTACCTTCTTACCTGCTGCCATCAGTAAAACTGCCACAAATGGGTCTTTGGTGTCACAAGTTTTTAGTTATGTGGCCAATACCACATATGATACAAATTATGCTGATCCTGTATTGACTCAGGATTATAACTATTTTACCATGACGGTTAATCGTGCAGCCCGGCAGGTTACACTTACTTTTAATCCACTGGTTAGAAAGATCAATGGAACTTATTCTGCCAGTGTATCACTAACACTAGTTGGTAATAGAACCATTACTAGAAGTATCACATTTACAGTGACTAGAAATCTTAATGACCAATCTAGAAACCTAGGTACATGGATCAGTGCCAAGTCTGCTATCAATTCAGTAATAGGCATGAGTTACGATATAATCGAAGGTAAACGATATATCACAATGGGTGTAGGGGTACAAGGAACACCTAGTGCAACTATATTAAGTGACGGTCTTACGCCTGTTACCGTGGATAATTTAGGTATCACAGCTGACGATAAGTACAGCAACGGTACAGTATTGTATAAAGTTCCTACTCAATCAGCCTACTGTCAATTCTTAAATGATTATGGAGTATGGGTACGCCCCAATACAGATTATCCAACTAATATAACGCTGACAAGATATTATAAATTCACAGCACCTACTACAGGTCGCTTTTCTTGGGAATTTGCAGCAGACAATGTGGGATCATTTAATATTGATGGTGGGACGCAACTAAATGCTACCAGTAGTCTTTCTACAAGCGAAGTTGGATTGGTAACATTAGCAGCAGGCCCCCATACCATTAACCTTCAGATTCTAAATTCTAGTGGTCCAGGTAGCATTGCCATTGTAATAAAGGCACCCGATGGCACACAGGTATGGAGCACTCGCACACCAGTGCGTACTGCTGATCCCTATCCCAATTGGAGCGAAGTGTATCGAATTCCGTTACCTGGAGGCCGAGCTGTTACATATCAAAGTAATCTATATTGTATTAAAGATACCGCTGCGGCCAGACCAGATGATGGCAATGAAGCTGTACAATTTACTCGTTGGGGAGACTTTTTTGGCACACCTAACGGCAATACCAGCAAATCATTATTTACTGTAGTAGATGATGGTATTGGTAATCTTGCTATAACCTTAAATGGCAAGACTGGTACTGCAACCAATACCAACAACTATGCTACCACTAGTAATCTTCCTTATTCTTCTTACTATTATTCTACTAGAGGAACACGATATACACAATTAGAATCTACACCTATTAATGCAAATGGTGTTGTAGATAGCACTGGCATATATACACATCAATTTACTGGATTTGATCTCAATGGTGTAGTTACTACTATTATTGCCGAATATCCAAAACCTGATCAGATACCAGTGTCTTATGTACCAACTACTGGATATACAGCTGGTCCGCGAGGCGGTGGCAACCATGCAGTGCAAGGTGGATGGACTATAAGTCTTGTCAGTTTCAATGACGAAGGAATGATAACAACTTTTACCAATGATGTCACTGGTGAGATAGCAGAATCTTTCACACCAAGTACAGTTGCATCCGAAGCGGCTGCGGCTGCTGCTGCTAGTGAAGGTGCTGCTGCACAAGCCGCAGCCGCCGCTCAGGCAATTTCAAATGCAGTCATGGGGCAGGATCCAGCTTCATTGGGTGCTGCCGCTGCTGCCGCTGCTGCCGAAGGTACTACCACTACTGGTAATACTGCGGATAGCGGTACTACTACTGGTAATACTACGGGTGGTGGTTCTACTACTGGTGGTAACGTTGGTACTACCACCGGTGGTACTGTTAGTACAGGCACAGGTAGTGGGTTCAACGGCACGGCCCCGACCTGCTTTGTTAAGGGTGTGCTAGTCACACTGGCAAGTGGTGAACAAATTGCTATTGAGGATGTCAAAGTTGGTGACTTTGTACTTGGGCAAACTGGCCCTAATCAAGTTATCGCACATGATCGTCCACAACTAATTATTCCAGATGTGCGGGATGGAACGCTATACGGATTTAATGGATCTGCTAAATTTATTACCGCTGAACACCCTGTAATGACTCGGTCTGGTTGGAAAGCAATTGATCAAGACAATGCCAAACGCTTTGAACCGCACTTGAGCAACATATTGATAGGCAATTTGGCCATCGGCGATGAAATTTTATGCAAGGATGGCTCTTACATAATGCTCGATAGCATTGAAAAATATGAAGATCAACCTCAACAGCAGTTATATAATCTAATGTTGGACAATGATCATACATATTATGTTAATGATCTATTAGTTCATAATAAAGATGGCGGCGATGGCACATCCGCTGGATGTACCTGCTATCTTGCAGGGTCATCAATTGCCATGGCAGATGGCAGATTTATCAATATTGAAGATGTCAAGGTTGGAGATCAAGTTTTAGGAGCATTTGGAGAAATAAATGAAATTCTTGCATTGATGCATGTAAAACTTGGCAATAGAAAAATGTATAAAATCAATCAGGAACATGATACCACCTATGAGGAAATTCACATATCTAGTGATAAGAAAATGTATTCAATAGATAATGATGCTACCTACAATGAGTATGGTGTATATTGGAACTGCATATTAGGCGACGGCACTGAAAAAATGTTAATGAATGTGGGTGTATCTAGAGAAAGACTTCATACTCTAACTCAAGGTACTGAATTACACACTATTACTGGACCTAGAGTAGTAAATTCCTTAAACGCATATGATCTTCCATCAGATACAACACTTTATAACTTTGTATTAAATGGTAGCCATACATTCTTTGTCAATGAATATGCTGTTTCATCATGGCCAAGGGAAGATGATTTTGAGTATGACACCTGGACACCAAAGATAACGACTATATAATTCCTCCAAACGCCGTTGACTTTGTATCAATAAAGTGCTAAAGTTGCATTTTATTGATAACTACTTAACCGCTAACGAAAAAGGAGGTCATTATGACTGATATTGCGCTAGACCGGGAACAGACACCGACAGAATCTTCATCGTCCGTTCTTAAAATTATTAGCATCTTGCTAATGGTCATTGGATTGATGGGATCTGTTTCATTGCTAAATTGGGCAGTGTCTAACAAATTATCCCGAACTGAAGTAACTGAAACCGCACAGGTTACACTAGAAATAAGAGAACGCCAATTGGCATGTCTCTCTAAAAACATTTACCACGAAGCAGGTGGTGAGCCATTTGAAGGCAAAGTGGCCGTGGCACAGGTGACAATTAACAGAGCCAACAGTGGGGAATTCTCCGGAGATATCTGTAAGGTCATTTACCAAAAGAATATAGTATATACAAAAGTGCTATGCCAGTTCTCTTGGGTATGCGATAGAGAAATTTCTTTCAAACCTGTAAATCGGGCTAACTACACTGAGAGTGAGGCTGTGGCTAAAAAAGTTCTGCTAGAAGGGTTCACCTTACCTAGTTTGAAGAATGCTTTATACTTTCATGGGGACTACATCAATCCCAATTGGGGTAAGAAGCCTGTGGCACATATTGGACATCATATTTTTTATAATTAAGGATCAAAATGAAAACGGTTATTCTGGAAAAAATTGGCCATGCACCCGAAGCAGTCTACGTATTTTTACGTGATCATTTGGGCAGGATCAGCGCACATACACTGGGATGGATTACCATTATCATGCTGCACTTTGCCAGCATCCCTACACTGGTTGCAGTGCTTCTGGCTCAAAGTGACAGGCTACCACCAGTGGATCTCATGGTGTTCGTCTGGAGCGCCTTGATTACCTTGTTCTTTAAAAGTCTAATTGAACGCAACTTTTTGTATATTGCCACAATCTGCTTGGGCTTTGCTGCACAAACTTTGATCATGGGACTGATTCTCTTCAAGTGATTGATAAATAGGTGTATGCGAATCTTAGAACTGCTTACTGAAAAACACTTACCTGCACCTACTGCTAGCCAATGCTCGATAGGTCGCTCCCGTCTTAGCAATGTGAGATATGGTCAGTGTGTCAGTCACGGATTACTCAAGCATGACAGCGAACATACCGATGGCACGGGACAACAAGGTGTTAAAGGTAGTGGTGTCAGACTCAAAGGCAAGAAAGCCAAAAGTGAACGCCATGGTGGCAAAGTCAAAGACTACAGCGGCCCTACAAGAAAGTAAGCATGGAACAAATTGAAATTACTGGATCTGCTATACTAAAAATAGCAGATATCCTAGCCGAAGAAAACAATCCCAATACCCGGATGCGTGCCTTTGTACAAGGTGGTGGCTGTTCAGGTTTCAGTTATGGATTTACGCTCGACGATACTCAAAATGATGATGATTTTGTTATCCGTAAACCTGGAATGATTCTATTGGTAGATGCAATGAGTATGCAGTATATGCAGGGTGCTACCTTGGATTATGTTGAAGAACTCATGGGGTCACAATTTGTAATCAACAACCCCAACGCCACTACTACCTGTGGTTGCGGTAGTTCTTTTTCAGTTTAATCAATATCAAAGTGGGCAACAGCGTTGGCCAGCAACTCGTTATGAGTTAGTCCTATATATCTATCATCTAGTTCGTAGAACTTTTCTTTATCGCTATCCAGGGCTTCTACGCCCAGGATTTCCATAAGTTCAACATAGGTTATTTCTTCACAGCGCAGTTGGCTAACCCAAATGCAGGTTAGGAAGCAGCACATAAACACAACTCTATCGTCGTCTATGCCACGTTGATCGCACCATATCATGGCTTTATTGAGGTAGTGCTCAATATCCTCGATTCGATCCTCAAGTTGAGCAATCCATTCTTTGGTATTTTCTCTTGACCAGTAGTTCATAATGTTACCTCACAATGTATTTATAATCCAGAATCAGGTTGACATGCTTTACAATCTAGTGTATAATCTATATATTACACACCAACAAGGGTATTAAATGAACTCACATTGCGACGGTATTATCCGTAGTCTAGAAGAACACTCTAGTCGATTGAATAAAGAAGCCATTCTGGAAGCAGAAGCCAAAGCTGACAACGTGGAATTGTTTGAAGGTCTGCGTCTATGCTATGACCCAATGATTACATTTGGTGTTAAAAAAGTTCCCAGTCACAGTGGCCCAGATGGTCAAGGTCTTCCCTGGGTTGCATTTAAAGAACTGTGCCACCTACTATCTACACGCCAACTTACTGGACATGATGCCCGTGATGCTATTGAACTAGCACTTGCTGCCAGCACACAGAGCCAATGGAACGATTGGTATCGACGTATTCTTATCAATGATATGCGAGCAGGTTTTACTGAAGGCACGGTCAATCGTGTGTGCAAAAAGGCTTATCCACAATTTACTATCCCTGTATTTGAATGCATGTTGGCACATGATGGTGCCAAATATGAAAAGAAAATCACAGGCAAGAAACTGCTAGAACCCAAGCTGGATGGCGTTCGTGTGATCACAGTGGTCAATGCAGAAAATCGTACTGCTACCATGTACAGCCGCAATGGTACCTTGCTGGAAAACTTTAGCCATATTACCGCGGCAATTGAAGCCAACATTGAGTTGTTTGATCGCAGCATGGTTCTAGATGGTGAAATGGTTAGTTCTAGCTTCCAAGCCTTGATGAAACAGGTGCACCGCAAGAGTGATGTCAAGAGTGAAGATGCACGTCTCATGCTGTTTGACATTCTGCCACTTAGCGAATTCCAACGCGGTTCCAGCACCATGGGTCAGCGCCGTCGTAGTGCTTTACTGCGCAGTATGAAGGCAGTGTTTGATCGAGTTGGCAGCATTGATATTATTCCACAGATTGAAGTTGATCTGGATAGTTATGTTGGTGAATTGGAATTCAAACAATACAACAAAGACGCTATTGAAGCAGGCTTTGAAGGCATTATGATCAAAGATCTAGATGCCGTATACGAGTGCAAACGCACAGTAAGCTGGCTCAAAATGAAACCCTTTATTGAAGTGTCTTTGGAAGTCACAGCAGTTGAAGAAGGTACTGGCAAAAATGCAGGACGCCTGGGTGCATTGGTCTGTGCCGGGCACGACGATGGTAAAGATATTGTTGTCAACTGTGGCACTGGTTTTAGTGACGATGATCGAATTAGTTTTTGGGAAAGTCGTGATACCTTGTCCCGTCAAATTGTAGAAGTGAGAGCAGATGCTATTACACAAAATCAAGATGGCACTTATAGCCTACGCTTTCCGCGCTTCCTGCGTTTCCGTGGCTTCATGGCTGGTGAAAAAATCTAACATGGAAAAAGCTGCATTAAAGGATATTTTATATAGTAGTATGCTGGAATTGCTGAATAACAGTAAATACTACTACCGCAGCAAAATAAGCACTGACTATGATCATTGGACTGATGCAGGCAGCGTGGCCGTTGTTGAATACACAAAAACAATGGCTGAGTTAATGCTTGCAGCTGAAAAAAAAGACTTAGATCAACGGGCCAAAGATATGGTAATCAAAGGATTAAAGGGAGAAACTTTGTAAGTGGCAAAAGCAGAAGATACAATCGAAATGGCTGGTATAGTAGAGGAAGTACTACCCGGCGCCATGTTTCGAGTTAGGTTAGAAAACAAGGCCCTGGTATTGGGTCACATCAGTGGACGTATGCGCCAAAATAAAATTCAAATCTTGCTGGGTGATCGAGTCAAGACTGAAATGTCAGTTTACGACTTATCAAAGTGCCGGATTACCTATAGAGAACGATGATCAAGCGTCAATACAACAGATTTGACGTTGGTAGTTATTTCAATAACTTTGTAGCCCATAACATGGCCACAGACCCCGAAGCAAGTATAGAACAGGCTCTCAAACCCTACAAGGCAACTGTGGCCAAAAGTAAGAATCGTCATTCCAAACTGAATGTCAAATGGCATGACTCAAAGCAATATATGCTGTTCATTTTAACATGGTCATAAAAAAAGCCCCTTAGGGGCTTTTTCTTTATTCCAGGTACGCTGCCCAACTTGGATGACGCAGATCAAACCGCATCTTCTTACGCTTGTCTACCAATTGGAAGTAGGTAGGTTTGATAGGCTTGACTTTGGGAACAATCTTCTTATCATTGCCCTTGTTGGCATTGCAACGAGCGCAGGCACAGCAGGTGTTCTCAAACGTGGTCTTACCGCCCAGGCTAACTGGCAGCACGTGGTCTAATGTGGCAGTTCTGCCAGTTACATCAGTACCACAGTATTGGCAAGTGTATAGATCACGTAGGAATACATTTTGCTTGGAAAAGCGCACACCGGTCTTTTTCTTTTGGTAATCCTTAAGAATCATAACAGCAGGAACACGAGTTTCCCAGGTGGCGCTGTGTACAACCCAATCTTCATACCATTCCAGAACCGTGGCTTTATCCAATACCATATATTGTATAGCATCTTCCCAAGAGATAACACTCAATGGAAGTACTGAGATCGGGGATGCATCTGCATTAAGGATAAGTGTTGCTGACATGATAATATTATTTATGTAATTAAATCTGTGCTTAATTATAACATGTTTTTTTCCAAAGAGCAACCAAAAATAAAAATAAAGGTTTGCTTCTCTGTTAAATACTGCTATAATATTTAACATTATGATACTTTCAAAATCCAAACCAAAACTATTTGTCGTAGATGATTTCTATGATGATCCTGACCATACTAGATCATTGGCGCTCAAGTCCGAATACCAAGAAGATCTAAGATTCTACAAAGGTTTTAGAAGCATTGACCAATGTATAGCCGATGGCACTCGAGAAGCATTTGAAAAAATAATTGGGCAACCAATTGTACATTTCAATGAATCACATAGCCACTGTGGTAAATTTCAATATACCACAGCCAAAGATCCGCAAGTCTACCATCACGACTCGCAAAAATGGGCAGCTATGATCTATCTAACTCCCAATGCTCCGTATCAGAGTGGAACAAACTTGTTAGCATCAACTCTAACTGGTGCACGACATTCTGGTGATGCAACCATCAATGGGGCATTTGCCGGAGGATATTTAGATAGCACTAAATTTCAAATTGTAGACTCTGTGGCCAATGTATATAATAGATTAGTGATTATGGATGCTCAGTGCATTCATGCAGCAGGCCCTTACTTTGGTCAAACTATACATGACGCTAGATTGATCCACTTATTCTTTTTTGACTAACCCATGAAACATAAATTTAGCATTATTACCCCTACTCACAATCAAAAAGACCCCACTTTTTTATTAGAACTCTACGCTAGTATTGTCAATCAAACATACACAGATTGGGAATGGATATTATATCTCAATGGCAAATGCCAGGTAAGACATATCCCTGAATCAATTCGATTAAATTCAAAAGTTAGAATCGTTAGAACCGAGATCAATAATACCAATGTAGGTGCTGTAAAACAGGCAGCATTTTCTTTGGGAGAAGGCAGTGTCCTAGTGGAAGTGGACCACGATGACATTCTTACTGAAGATTGTTTAGAAGAATTGAATCAAGCATTTCAAGATCCTGAAGTGGGTTTTGCCTATAGTGACGATGCTGTTTATCACATGACCGATACATTTATTCCCTACAATCCTGCATTTGGTTGGACGCATCGTGATTACAAATGGGGTGAGCGAGATCTAATTGCCATGAATACATTTGCACCCAGCAGTCACAGCATAGGTTATATCTGGTATGCACCTGATCACGTTAGAGCATGGCGAACCACTACCTATCATGAGATTGGTGGACACAATCCTGAACTGGCTATCTGTGATGATCACGAACTTTGTATTAGAACTTATCTGGCCACTAAGATGCATCACATTGCCAAGGTTCTGTATATCTATCGTGTCACTGGAGAAAACACATTCCTTAAACGTAATCAAGATATACAAACCAAAACTGTGGAACTGTTTAATTACTACGCAGTTGCTCTAGCAGAAAAAGATGCTGATCTTAAGGGACTGCTCAAAGTGGATATGGGAGGTGGCATCAATCGCAAACCTGGATACTTGGTTATTGATCAAGAGGATGGTGATATAAACTGTGACTTGAACCAAGGCATTCCCTTACCTGATAACAGTGTAGGTGTGCTCAACGCTAGCCATGTTATAGAACACTTGAAAGACCCCATTAAAACCATGCGTGAGATACATAGGGTATTGGCACATGGCGGCTGGGCCTTTATTGAAGTGCCTAGTACAGATGGGCGCGGAGCATTCCAGGATCCTACTCACGTAAGTTATTGGAACGAAAACAGCTTTCTTTATTATACCGACTATAATGTAGGCAAGTACATTAGAAATACCACAATTAGATTCCAAGAATTCCGCAGAGAAACTTGGTTTCCCAATGAATGGCTGCGCAGTATCAATGTTCCCGTGGTAACTGCATGGTTGGTCTGTGTAAAAGACGGCGAACCTAGACTCCCGCACACCTTGAAAATATAAGGGTCTTGCAGGTAAATATTGTATAATTTAGGGTATAACAGATGCTGATAAATACTCTAAATATATAATAGGTATCAGATCAATGACCACTAGACCAGACTTAATTACTTTACCCGTCTTAAACAATCCTACGCCGGGGGAAACGCTGTTCATTGTACAAGATTCAGCAGTAAATTCGACATTGACTGTTGAAAAAGCTCAACTATTACTAGGAACCAAGGGAGATACTGGAAATCGAGGAGCCCAAGGACGACAGGGCAATCAAGGAGCCCAAGGACGACAGGGCTATCAAGGCAATCAAGGTTATCAAGGATTCCAGGGCTATCAAGGAGCCCAAGGACGACAAGGCTATCAAGGCGCAACTGGATCACAAGGATTCCAAGGATATCAAGGAGCCCAAGGACGACAAGGCTATCAAGGTAATCAAGGTTATCAAGGTTTTCAAGGATATCAGGGCAATCAAGGATTCCAAGGAACACAGGGTGCTGGATTTACTGGTAGTATGGGTATACTAGGTTATGATGGTAGTGTTGGTGCGCAGGGCAATCAAGGCTTCCAGGGCAATCAAGGCTTCCAGGGATATCAAGGAGCCAATGGTGCTCAAGGTGCTCAGGGACGTCAAGGCTATCAAGGAGCAACTGGTTTTCAAGGTTTTCAAGGCTATCAAGGTGAAGGCGTCCAGGGCAGTCAAGGAGCACAGGGATTTCGTGGATTTCCAGGCGAAGGGGTGCAAGGCAATCAAGGTGCCCAAGGCAATCAAGGCTTCCAAGGAAATCAAGGTTTCCAGGGATACCAAGGTAATCAAGGCACTCAAGGCACTCAAGG
>Ga0114958_10000750_pt1 | contig 27299 bp, 26 predicted proteins | sample C_130208_EF_Meta_FD_89577 | JGI IMG/M metagenome (GOLD analysis project Ga0114958, IMG submission 89577) | Freshwater microbial communities from Lake Croche, Canada to study carbon cycling - C_130208_EF_MetaG | ecosystem: Environmental > Aquatic > Freshwater > Lake | place: Lake Croche, Canada... | reverse complement strand
GAAGACACTCGACACTGGGCTACCAGTCCCCGATCCAGTATCTTAGCCAATGGGCGAAGAATCCGGATCCAGGGAAACTGGCAGCCTAAATAACCGCCCTTGTTGGTCGAAAAACAGGGGGAAACTCAATGTGGGGCCAATTCTTAGACCAGGTGTTGAATCAAAGTCATCTCGATGCCTTCAGCCGCTATGGGGCGTTGCCGTTGATTTTGCTTCTGGAGCGGCTGTTTCCGATGAGAAAGACCCCCCTTTTTTGGCGGGGCTGGTTGAGTGATTCTTTTCATTACTATGAGCCTTGGATCAAGTCAGCCATTTTTGGATGGTTTTTGGTGGAAGCGACAAAAAGGGTCTCTATCCCTGAGATCCGGGCTTTTACCCAATCCCTGCCCCTGGTGGGTCAGTACTTTTTGGTCTTTGTCCTCACCGAACTGGTTTGCTATGTCATGCACCGGATGATGCATGCCATCCCTTTTCTTTGGGAGTTTCACCGGGTCCATCATAGCTCGACGCAGTACTATGCCCTGATGACCAAACCCCTTCATCTTCTTGATGAAACCCTCTTTGGATTTCCTACGCTCAGCATGGTGTTAGTGCTAAGCCCTGTTCCACAAGTCGCATTTTTCTTAGTTTTCTTTCGCCGCTTCATGGATCTCTATGGCCACAGTAATGTCAATGGACCTAGGTTTACCGGCTACTTTCTGGTGACACCTCATTTTCATGCATGGCATCACTCCAATCACCCTGCGGCGATTGATAAGAACTTCAGCCGGGATACCGTTTTTTTAGACTACCTCTTTGGAACGGCCTACTACCCCAAGGGTCAGCTTCCGACCACCTTTGGTGACCCGAGCTACACCAGCAATTATTTCCGGCAACAAATTCAGCCCTTCATCGAAATCTTTCGCCGTAAGGCCGCTCTAAACCCGAAAAAACCGCACAGCGTCCGATGTATCAGGCTGGGCCTTGAGGGGGGTTAGAAAAAATGGTGCCGGCTTCGCCCCTGAGAGGCGGATTTAACGGCTCGCTAGATGGGCTGCGTGGCCTCGCTGCCTTGAATGTGGTGTTTGCTCACTACATCTTGGCTTTTTTCCCCTTTCTCTTGAAGGGTCAATATCAAGACCTTTTTTTAAGGGGTTATAGTACGAACTTCTTTTGCTACCAAATTCTTCCCGAACCCGTTCTTTTAGGGGTTCAGCTGTCGGATAAAAAGACCTTTTATAATGGACTCGCTGCCATCTCTTTGGTGCTTTCGGTGATCCAAGGCTTTGGAAGTGTCTTCCTTCAAAGCCCCCTCTGCCGTTATTTAGGTCGATGGTCCTACGCCCTCTACCTCATCCATTTCTTGGTTTTGGCTTCATGGGCTTCCTGGCTTTATGGGTTCCTTGAAGATCAGCCTTTTCAAGATCCTTTGACACTGATCGGTTATCTTGTAGCCTGTTTTACTTGTTGTGCCATCATGACGCGCCTCGTGGATCAACCCACCGTCAGATGAAGTCATGCCTTTTCTAAGTGGCTCCTTCCAAGGCCATGAAGAACCTCTATTTTTAGACGCTCATAAAGCCCATGCTCAGTTATCGTCACGGTTTTCATGCGGGTAATCATGCGGATGTTCTAAAGCACCTGACGTTGTCGCTCTTGCTTCAGAGCCTCATTAAGAAAGAAAAGCCTTTTTTCTTTATGGATACCCACGGAGGCGCCGGGCGCTATGTCTTGAGCGCTGAATGGGCCTTAAAAAACCGGGAGTTTGAAAGTGGTATCGGAAGGATCTGGCAACGATCTTCTCTTCCCGAGGGGCTATCGCCTTATCTTGACGCGGTTCGAACTACGAACCCCGGAAGTCAACTTCGCTGGTACCCAGGGTCTCCAAGGATCGCTCGTCACTTTCTAAGGCCCCAAGACCGAATGGTTGTTGCGGAGCTTCACCCAAAGGAATCTCTGGAACTAGCCAGGGAGTTTGAGGGCGACCGTCAGGTGAAGGTCGAGGCGCTCGATGGCTATCAGTCGCTCAAAGCCCATCTCCCACCCAAAGAACGCCGAGGTCTCATTCATATTGATCCTGCCTATGAAGTCAAGGATGAGCGAAGGCGGGTCCTTGAGGCTCTTCTCGATGCCACCCGGCGCTGGCCGACAGGAATCTTTGCGGTGTGGTATCCCATTCAAGATGGTGCCACGCGGGATGAATTTCTAAAGCGGGTTGAAAAAATCAAGATTCCCAAAACCTTGTTGGTCGAACTCATGGTGCGTCCCGAAGAGGCTTTTAAGCTCAATGGGAGCGGCATGATTCTGATCAATCCCCCCTGGCAGATCGATCAGGAACTGGCCGCGTTATTGCCTTTTCTTGTCGATCTTCTCGGAGAAGGTGGTCAGGGTTCCTGGCGCCTTCAATGGTTGAATGGGGAGTTACCAGCCACCTGATCCTTTTTTTTCCAGCCAGGATTGAATCCCCGCCGCTATTTTTTGAAGACGCTTTCTGAGGGTGTCGATCGCCCCATTCTGACCCTTTAGGCTCTCTAGGGCCGTGGTGACCCAGGAATTTTTCACGTCGTGAAGCCACGATGTGAGGGGGCTGAGGTCTATTCCCCGGTCGGCGATGGCCTCTTTTCCAATCAGCCATCGGGTCAACCCTGAAAGATAGAGAAGGGGTAAAAGAAGCCCTGAAAGGAAATAAAGGGTGTGACCCCATCCACCCCATAGTTCGCCGGTGTGAAGAGGCCATAGGGCTGTTAAAAAGGTTTCACCTTTGGAAAAGCGAAGCGCATTTCGGACCTCTCTGATTTGGCCGCTGTATTGATCCACCCAGACCGCCGTCATGGGGTGGCGGTCATTGACTTCGCCGCGCTGTTTAAAAGTAATCCGGTAGGTGCCCTCTGGGCCCTCTGGCGTCGTGAGTAACCGAACCTCTGATTTGGGGAAAGGACCCCTGGCTAAGAGGATCGCTTCATCAAGGCTCACGGGGCGATGAGTGGATCCTTGACCGCTACTTTTGATGGTGGGGCCTTTCTCCCCGTGGGCCATGCCGGTGGTTCCAAGGAGCGATTCAAGAGGGCCCTCGAAAACAAGAAAAAAACCGGTCAAGGCCAGGACCAAGAGGAGGGGGAAGCCAAGAAGACCGAACCAGCGATGAAGATCAAGGAGGAAGCGATTGAGGCCCTGATTCGTCCTGATGGCAAAGGCTGATCGCCAAGCCAAGCGATCGGGCCTCCAAAGGAGGATCCCGCTGGTGAGGGATAGGATCAGAATCAAACCGAGACCTCCGACAACCCTTTGCCCCATCAGCTCTGCCTGAAGCTGACTATGAAGGTCTGAGAGCCAGGTTCTAAAGGTCTCGCCCCAAAGCCTTGATTGAAGAATCTCGCCGGTCATGGGATTGACCGCCACCATGAGGGGGGCATAAAGCTTTCCAAAGGATTCCGGGGGGCGTTCAAAAAAAGCCGTCAGGGGATCTTCTTTGGTCCTTGGGAGTTCAAGGGTCCAGGATCCCTTGAGATCGGGGTGTGCCTTTTGAATCTCTGCCATCAGGAGATCGAGGGAGAGCGGGGTTTGTCCTTTGGCCTCGATGCGAAGGGAGGGGTTCAACAGGTGATCAAGACCTTCCCCGAGCATGCTGAGACTGCCTGTGAGCCCGAGAAGAGCTAAAAGAAGGCCCACGGAGAGCGCTAAAAATCGATGGATTTTGAGCCAGGAGGCGCGAAATTTCAGAGTCGACAAGGAGAGGTTAGACATGAGGGGGTGGCATACTTCTGCAGCGAGACTTCCAGGAGTTGGGGTCTGGATGCTGACACAGCCACAGCACGCCGTCGAGGGCAGCTTCAAGGTTAAGGCGGGCTTTGGGGCTAAGGCTTTCTCCAAGCTCGAAGGATTTAGCGCAGATGCCAAGCTGAAAGGCCGGTGGTGGGCACCGATGATAGAGCGTCTCATACACCCTTAAAACCGCCTCAGGCGCTAAGGCATGTGTGCTGACGCTCCGGTTGGTCTGAGGTTTGAGTGCGGTCAATTCAAAAGGCGGTGCGGCATTGACATGGGCATCGACAAAGAGCACCAGCGATCGATTTAAAAGATCAAGCGCATGTTCAATCTGCAGTTGGAAGTCGGTGAGGAGCTCGATCCCCCCAGCAGCCCCTTTTTGTTCCTGGGTCAATAAGGTTTCGAGCTGTTCAATCAACAGAGGCCCTAAGGCATCATCGCCTCGGCTTGGGTTGCCGACGCCAAGGATGAGGACAGAAGGGGTCATCCATCGATCCTTCAAACGCTGCGCTTGTATCGATGGATCAGTAATCCCTCCTCGTTGAGGATCTCAAGTTCCAGAGGCATTTTTCCAAGGGCATGCGTTGCACAAGAAAGACAAGGGTCATAAGCCCTAATAGCCACCTCCAGATGATTGAGAAGACCTTCATGGGGTTCTTGACCATTAAGATAAGTGACTGCCACCTGACGGATCGACTCATTCATCGCCTGATTGTTGCTGGTCGTTGAGACGATGAGGTTGGCCTTAACGACGAGGTCCTCCTCATTAATGACGTAGTGATGAAATAAGGTGCCGCGGGGGGCTTCAATGACCCCGATCCCCTCAAGACGTTTTTCTCCTTGAGCCATAAGGTCCTGACCCATGAGGTCCGGATCCTGAAGCGCTCTTTCGATGCCTTCAGCGGCATGAAGGGCTTCAATCATCCGCGCCCAATGAAAAGCCAGCGTACTCTGGACAGGACCTCCGGCTCCTTCAAGCATAAATGTCTGACGAGCGGCTTCAGCGAGGGGGGTATCAATAAAGCTTGCATTGTTTATTCTGGCTAAAGGGCCCACTCGATACCATCCGGCTTCCTTCCCAAGCGCCACTAGATAAGGGAATTTCATGTAGGTCCAAGGGCGCACCTCCTCCCGAATCAGGTCGGTATAGGTCCTGTAGTCGACATGATCCATCAGCGTCTCACCAAGGGGATCTTTCACCCGAAGTCCCCCATGGTAGAGATCGAGGGCGCCATCCACTTTGATGAGGCTCATAAAATTCGATTGAATAAGAGCAAATGCTTCGTGTTGCTCGCGATTCGTTTGATAGAGAGTTTTTGAAAGTTCAACCGCTCCTTGAGCGAATCGAATGGCCTCTTGAATGCCTTCTCGAAGGTAACGGATGTCCTCTATCGTCAGTGATTTATTCATTCCGCCAGGGAGTGCCCCGGTGCCATGAACCCTTTTCCCGGTGATGACCCGGATCACTTCCTGGCCATATTTCCTAAGGGTCACTCCTTGCATCGCGATCTCTGGATAAGCCTCTAAAACACCCACGATGTTTCTTCTTTGAAGATCACTGCCGAATCCAAAGAGGAGGTCGGGGGATGAGAGATGAAAAAAATGAAGGGCGTGCGATTGGAGGATCTGCCCTAGATGAAGGAGCCGCCTCAGCTTTTCGGCGGTGGGGGTTAAAGTGTCGACGCCGACCAGTTGGTCGACCGCCTTGGCGGCGGCTAAATGGTGACTCACAGGACAAATGCCGCAGAGCCTTTGAACCAAAACCGGAAGTTCCCAGTAAGGACGGCCTTGAATAAACCGTTCAAATCCTCGAAATTCAACGATATGGAGCCGGGCCTGAAGGACCTGATGCTGATCATCCATCAGGAGGGTCACCTTGCCGTGCCCTTCAACCCGGCTCAAAGGGTCGATGACGATTCGCCGAAGGCCTTCTGGGTGTTCTGCCGTTTCAAGCGTGCTCATGGGGTGATCACCGGTTCAGTGCGGCGCTCTGGCGCCATAAGGCTTGAGATTAACACACACGAACTTTAGGGGAATTAGAGGTGATGGGCCTTGAGATCAAGGCTTCTTGAGCGCTCCTTTTTCGAGAGCCTTGGCTTCATCCCAGAAAGCATCGAGGGCTTCAAGTGGAAGATCACTGACCTTGAGGCCCTGATCCTTGACCCGCGACTCAATGTGGTGAAAGCGCCGGGTGAATTTCTGATTGCCGCCTCTTAAAGAGGCTTCGGCATCCATATCAAGGTGCCGGGCAATATTGGCCATCACAAAAAGCACATCCCCTAATTCCTCTTGAATGTGGGTTGGATCACCCAGCGTTACGGCTTCCTTCAGTTCATCGATCTCTTCGTGGAGTTTCTCAAACACAGGGCCAAGGTCTGGCCAATCAAAGCCATGACGGGCCGCTCGTTTTTGAAGCTTTTGGGCCCGCATCAGGGCAGGAAGGTCCTTTGGGATCGAGCCCAGAAGGCTTTCTCTTCTGATTTTCCCTTTTTCCTGTCGCTCAGCGATTTTGGATTCTTCCCAAAAAAGCTGTCGCTCTTCTGGGGTTTCAAACTGGAGGCCCCCAAAAACGTGGGGGTGACGCCGGATGAGTTTATCGCTGATCCCTTTAGCGATGGATTCAAAGTCAAAAAGGCCCTTCTCTTTTCCGATCTGGGCATGAAAAACCACCTGCAGCAGAAGATCCCCAAGCTCTTCTCGAAGATCATCAGGGTCCCCAAGTTCAGCAGCCTCAGCCACCTCATAAGCTTCTTCGAGGGTATAGGGAATGAGGCTTTTGAAATCCTGTTCGAGATCCCAGGGGCACCCTGCCTTGGGATCCCGTAATTGGGTCATGATGCCGAGAAGGCGTGATATTTCATTCATGGATCATCTTGAAGAAAAGTTTGAAGTCGCGGATTTATTGAGGGCCTATTCGAAATGATACTGGATAGGGCGGCAATCAAACCTACCGCGAGGTCACGGTGATTTATTGAGCAAGGGGCATAAGCGCCTATTTTTTAGAATAAGTAAAGGCGCCCAAGTGATCTCTCATAAGCCATCAGAGGGGTATCGAGATGCAGATGTCATTGTTTCAGCGATGGGTAGCCCATCGAGGGCTTCGGCAACGCTGTTATTATCGGCTCTGGAATCTAGGTCTGCCTCGTTGCGAATGTGCCTCTGGTCATCGAAGACGAGGCGACTTTTCCCGTGCCGAACATCGGCTGGCTGCGAGGCTCACAGCGATAGAGGCCATGGATTTTCTTGATGGCTTGGCCCGGGCTGATGGAACCTTTGGAATCCCATTTCTTTTGGAAAGAGGGTGGGTTGGATGAAGAATTGACCCCTAAAATGATGAAATGAACCTCATTCGGCGCTACCATCTCAGAAGTTAAGTGCGTTGATCTAAGGCTCCCTTCGGAGCATCTATTCCATGAAGGTATGATTGAGTTTGTTTGGTTCTGGTTTTTTCTCCTGCTCCCCCTTCCGTTTCTGATTCGGCGGATTTTTCCGCCGAATCGAGAGGTTGATGGCGCGGTTCTTAGAGTCCCTTTTGCGGATGAACTCTTTGCCCTTTCGGGTCCAGGGGGGGCGTTTGATCGAAAGAGTCCTCCCTCCTGGCCGATGCTGTTGGCCTGGGCTTTACTGATTACCGCCGCTGCGCGTCCTGTGTGGCAAGGTGAACCCCTGGAGCAGGCGGTTAGCGGCCGCGATCTGATGCTGGCCGTCGATCTTTCGGGCAGTATGGAAATCTCTGATTTTGTCCTTCGTGGCCGCAAGGTCGATCGCTTGACTGCGACCAAGTCGGTCGCCGGTCAGTTCATTGAACGGCGGGTGGGTGATCGCCTGGGGTTGATCCTTTTTGGTGAAAAGGCCTACCTTCAGGCCCCTTTGACCTTTGATCGCAAGACGGTCAAAACGCTTCTTGATGAATCGGTGATTGGCCTTGCAGGCGATAAGACCGCCATTGGTGATGCCATTGGTCTCTCGGTCAAAAGGCTTAAGGATAATCCTAAGGAGCAGAGGGTCTTGATCCTGTTGAGTGATGGGGCCAATACGGCAGGAACCATTGCCCCCTTACAGGCGGCCGATCTTGCCGCCCGAGAGGGCCTCAAGGTCTATACCATTGGTCTTGGCGCGGATGAGATGGTGGTCCGTGATCTTTTGGGAAGCCACAAAGTCAATCCCTCACAGGATCTTGATGAATCGACCATGAGGGGCATCGCCGATAAGACCGGTGGGCGCTATTTCAGGGCGAAAGATGTCCAAGAATTGGAAGACATTTACCGCTTGTTGGATGCATTGGAGCCGGTTGAAAGGGACAAGCGTTATTACCGTCCCAAGATCGAGCTCTTTCCCTGGCCTCTAGGGCTTTCTATGGGGCTTGCCGCGATTTTGGCTGTTCTGAAGCGGAGGCAAGGATGGGCCTGAATGACTTTCATTTTTTAAGGCCTTTTTGGCTTTTAGGATTGATCCCGGTGATAGGCTTTTGCTGGTGGTATCTCAAGGGTCGCTCGAGCGGCGGTGATTGGAGAGATTACTGTGATGCGGCTCTTCTTCCCCATATCCTGATCGATCGTCCTTCAAAGAAGCGCTATGGGGCTCTTTGGATCTTAGGTCTTGGCGGGATCCTCGGCGTGATTGCGCTTGGAGGCCCAGCCTTTGAGCGCCTCCCGACCCCTGTTTTTCGAAATCTTTCCTCCTTGGTCATCCTTCTTGATCTCTCCTATGGGATGGATGCTACCGATATCAAACCCAGCCGAATTGAGCGCGCCCGCTATAAGATCGAGGATCTTCTAAGGGCCAGAAAAGAGGGCCAGACCGCCCTCATCGCTTATGCGGGCGATGCCTTTGTGGTGACCCCCTTGACCGATGATGGGGCGACCATTGCGGCCCAATTGACGGCGCTTTCTCCCAAAATCATGCCAGAGCAGGGGGCTCGCCTTGATCTTGGCCTGAGTAAAGCCGCTGATTTATTATTTCAAGCCGGCCAAAAAACAGGGGATATCCTCGTCGTGACAGCAGGTATTGAGGTGGATGCCGCTCGATTCGAAGCCGCTCGTTTATTGGGAGAGGGCATCAGGGTTTCTGTTCTTGGCGTTGGGACCAAAGATGGAGCGCCGATCCCATTGCCCGAAGGGGGCTTTATGAAGGGGGATGATGGCCGGATGGTGGTTTCACGGCTGGAGATTAAGCCCTTATGGGATTTGGCGCAGGCGGGGGGAGGCGTTTACCGATCGATGGATGCGGGAGCCAAGGATACCGAGGCGCTCCTAGAGTTTCTGGACAGAAAGGGCCAAGGGCCAGAGGACAAGGGCCAAAAGCTTCAGGTCGATCAATGGCGAGATGAAGGGATCTGGCTATTACCGCCCCTCGTTTTTTTGGCGGCACTTGGGTTTCAACGAGGCGGTTTGGCCTTGATTCTTTTGGTGTGTTTGATCCCACTGCCCTTTCCGGTGAATGCCTTTGAGTGGCAGGATCTTTGGTGGACCAAGGATCAGCAGGCAGAGCGGGCGCTGAAGGCGGGTGATCCAAAAAAAGCCGCGAGCCTTTATGATCGAGCGGATTGGAAAGCGGCGGCTCAATATAAGGCCGGTGATTTTAAGGCCTCTGAAGAAGTCCTTGAGGGGATTAAGACCCCTCAGGGCCTTTATAACCGAGGGAATGCGCTGGCTCAGGAGGGAAAGCTTGAGGAAGCCTTGAAAACCTATGATGAGGCGCTCTCCCATCTCCCAGGGGATGACGATACGATCACGAACCGAAAACTGGTTGAAGACGCACTCAAGCAACAACAGGAACAGCAGAAGGATAAGAACCAGAATCAGGATAAGGATAAGGACGGAAAAAAAGATCCCTCTGAGGGATCCAAAGGCGGAAAGGATCAAAAGTCGGGACAAAAGGACCAAAAATCAGACGGTCAAGAGGGTCAGAAAGGCGATAAGGATCCATCATCCCCGAAAGATCCCAACGAAAAACCCCCTGAAAATCAAAAGGACAAAGAAGAGGGTAAGGGGGAGCCTAAGGATGAGCCGCCTCAAGACCCAAAGGATTCCAAGGGAAACCAGGGTCAGGCGGGTTCGGATCAGAATCAAGAGGATTCACCGCCACCAGAACCAAAGCCGAATGCTTCGCCATCGGATGGGGACGGTCAGAATCTTTCACCGGCTGAAGAGGGCGCGCCAAAGGATGAGCCATCGCCTCCTTCAGCGCCTGATCAAAAAAAGCCCCAAGGCGCTGCCAAAGGAACGCCCGAGGCCGCTGAAAAAGAACGGGCTGAAGCCCAATGGCTCCGAAGGATTCCGGATGACCCCGGCGGCCTTTTAAAGCGGAAATTTTATTATCAGTATCGCTTGCGTCAGCAGCAATCACACCCCTAGATGCATCGATCAGGACTCTTTATGGTGAATGTGGTGAGTGTTCTTATCAAAAAATGGTCCCATGGGTGCTTTAAAGGGCGCAGGGCTCCGAAACATTTATGGGGCTTGGGTCTCCTCTTGTGCGTCATTCTCCCCTTTGGGGAGGCTTTTGCGGTTCATATTGAGGTCAGTCTTGATCGGAATCCGGTCCCTATTAATGAATCCTTTACCGTAACCTTTGCCGCCGATGAAGCCCCGGACGATGATCCTGATTTATCGCCCTTGAGGGATAATTTTGAGATTGTGAACCAGTCCCAGAGCAATCAGTTTTCCATGGTCAATGGAAAAACGACGCGGCAGGTCCGCTGGCAGGTAGAGCTCATTGCCAAGACCCCTGGCGCGCTTGAAATTCCCATCATCGCCTTTGGTAAGGATAAAAGCCGGCCTTTCATGGTCACGGTGATTCAAGGGGCGGTCAGCAACCGATCAGGGGCTGATGCCAATCTTTTTCTTGAAATGGAGGCGGCGCCTAAAAATCCCTATGTTCAGGCTCAGGTCATTCTGACCGTGAGAGTCTTAAGCCGCGTGGCTTTTTCAGGAGATCTCGCGCAGCCCGAGGTTCAGGGGGTGGTCATTGATAAACTCGATGACGACCGTCAATACATGGCGCTTCGGGATGGTATTCAGTTTCGGGTCGATGAGCGCCGCTACACCCTCTACCCTGAAAAAAGCGGCCGTCTTTCGATTCCTCCGGTCACTATGACGGCGGAATTAGGAGGCCAAAACCTTGGCCCCTTGTCGCGCTCTAAGGGACGTCAGCAGCGTTTTCACTCAGACCCCTTGACCCTCGATGTAAGACCCATTCCCGGGAGCTTCACAGGCTCGTCCTGGCTCCCTGCAGCGCGTCTTGAGCTCCTCGAGCAATGGACGCCTAAGGATCTTAAGGTTCAGGCCGGTGAGCCTTTGACCCGGACCCTGACCTTGACCGCAGAAGGCGCCTCCGTCGGCCTTTTGCCAGAACTCACAGGACCCGACATTCTGGGTGGAGAGGTCAAGCAATACCCGGATCAACCCGTCACGAAAGAAGAAAAAGCCCGATCAGGGCTGGTCAGCCAGCGCCAGCAAAAAACCGCCTTGCTGGCGGTCAAACCTGGAAGCTATAAGGTCCCGGCCGTTGAAATTCCTTGGTGGAATACCGTCAAAGACCAGATGGAGATCGTCAAAGTCCCGGCTCATGAAGTGACTGTGTTGCCGGCGGCCGATGGCGGTGGCGCTAAGACGGCGCCGCCGCCTATGGCTCAAATACCTGAAGCTCCCGTCACAAAGGAGCCTCTCCTCCCGGCTCCTTTGGATCCTCAACAAAAAGATCAGAGCCCCGGGTTTTGGCCTTGGGTGTCTTTAGGCTTAGGGCTTGGATGGGCGGGAACCCTGATGATCTGGTGGGGGCGGTCCGAGAATCCAAGGACGATAGAGCCTTCAGCGCAGGAAGCCTTTCATGCCCCAAGGGCGGGCTCTCAATTAAAGCGCCTTGAGGCGGGTTGCCTTCAAGGAGATCCTTTGGCCGCTCGACGGGCGCTTGAAGCTTGGGCCCAAGATCAGTGGCCTAGCCTTTCCTCGGCGGCAAGGCTCCAAGCGCTTGAGACTGATCTTGGTGAGACGTGGCAGGATCTCAATCGCCATCTCTATGGCCATGGGGAGAAAGGCTGGGATGGCCAGGCGCTGTTAAGGAAGGTCCAATCGACTGTGGCTACGTTGGCATCGACGGCGGGGGGTAAAGCTAAATCCAAGGATGTCCTAGAGTCTCTCCACAAGCTTTAGGATGTCCTCTTGGGATCAGGGGTCTTTGATGTTTTTTGGACCCAGCGGTCATAACACCAAAAGCTTCCTTGGGTCCCAAGAACCCCAAGGAGAGACCCCAACACAAAAAATTCGGAAGGGTGCTGACCTAAAAAGATCTCGAGACCTTTACCGGTAAGATAGCCGATGAAAAGCGCTAATCCTATCCGAAGACGTTGTTTGATTTCTGTGTGGTTCATGGGCGTTTTACCTCTTTACTAGGGCCTGATGCCTCAGACTCCTTTGAGCCTTTTGCAGATGAGGCGATCTTATTTCAAAAGCGCATCGTAGGGCTTTCTTTTTTAAGCGGTCGCTGGAGTTGAAAAAGCGATCCTAAAATCCTATCCTTGAGTGTTTAGGGTGGCATGAAGGGCCTGATAGTCCCTTCATGCCACCCTTCCGCCGTATTAATGGAGCATCTAGCCCATGAGCGACACCAAGACGCGTGTCTTTGAACGCGTACCCAGCCCTTTTTGTGGCATTGCATCGGATGATCTCAGGATTTCTGTCGACGGTCAGACGGTCAAAGTCCTCGATCACGGGGACCCAGTCACTATCGCCGGCTTTGAGAGTCCCTTGACCGATAGGGCGCCGCGGCTCCATGGTCAGGAAGTCTCATTAGAGACCGCCATCAGCCATATCGCAAATCGTCTCAAAGACAGTCGGCTTCCTGTCTTTAGTGGTTTTGGGAGCGATGTCAGTGAGGCCCGGGCGGCCCTTTCGCTGATTGATCGAAGCCGCGGCATCTTTGATCAAATGCGCGCTGAGGCGGGTCTTCGAAACCTTTTGGTCCTCTCAGATTCCGGCTGGATGGCAACCACCTTGGCGGAACTTAAGAACCGGGTGGATCTCCTGATCATCTTTGGGAGTGATATTGAGGGGCCTTTCCCCCGTTTTTTTGAGCGCTTCATTTGGAATCAAGAAACCCTCTTTGGGGCGGATACTTCAAAACGAGAGATCGTTTATCTTGGGACAGCGCCTTCTGGAAGCCAATCAACCGCCCCCGATGGCCGGAAGCCTCAAGTCATTCCTTGCGAGATGGCAGATCTTCCCTTGGTGGCGGCGGCTTTCTCGGCGTTGGCTCAAGGGCTTAAGATCAAGGCTGACACCGTCGGTGGGATTCCTACCGCCACGCTTGAAGGGCTGGTCCAGCGCCTTAAAGATTCAAGTTATGGGGTCATCACCTGGGCTGCGGGGCAACTTGATTTTCCGCATGCAGAATTAACCGTTCAGCAGATGTGTAAGGCCATCGTTGCCATCAATCAAGTGACGCGATGCGCCGCACTTCCTTTGGGGGGCCAGGATGGTGACCGGACGGCCAGTCAGGTCGCTTCTTGGATCTCAGGCTTCCCCACCCGCGTCGGGTATCTACAAGGATTTCCAGAATACGATCCCTATCACTATGGGGCGGAACGGCTTCTGCTCCAGGGGGAAGCGGATCTTCTAATTTGGGTGTCGACCCTCAGCACCAACCCCCCACCAGAAACTACGGTTCCGACAGTGGTCGTGGGGCGTTCTGGGATGGTCTTTTCCAAAGAACCTGAGGTTTTCATCCCTGTTGGGGTTCCTGGGATTGATTTTTCGGGCCATATGTATCGCTGCGATAACGTGGTGGCATTGCCCCTTTATCAGCTCCGAGATGGAGGCCTACCAAAGGCATCAGACGTATTGAAGGCGATTGAAGAGGCCATGGGCCCTACATCTTCGTGAGCACTTCCGATCATTTGAGCGCCTTTAAGGGTGCTCTGACTCTTTTTGGGAGACTTTAAGACATGTTGATGAAACTCACGGGCGGAAAAGTTTACGACCCGGCTCATGGCGTCGATGGAGAGGTTCGTGATCTTTATATTCGAGATGGCCGGATCATCGCCCACCCTCATGGCGAGGCGGTTTCAGTGGATCAGGAATTTGATTGCCGCGGCAAGGTCATCATGTCAGGAGCCATCGATATGCATACCCATATCGGCGGCGGCAAGGTGACGATTGCGAGAAACCTCCTTCCTGAGGATCATCGAAATGACCCCGTCGCGCGCTCCGGCCTTAAGCGTGCTGGCGCTGGGCATTCCGCTTCCTCGACCTTAACGACCGGATACCGCTATGCTGAGATGGGTTATACCGCAGGCTTTGAGCCTGCGGTTCTTCCCATCAACGCCCGTCAGGCCCATATGGAAATGGCCGATGTTCCCCTCTTGGATGTCGGCGGCTATGTGATGCTTGGAAGTGATGACTTCTTCTTAAGGCTCCTCTCATCCGGGGTGGATCAGGAGGTCATCAACGATTATGTTGCCTGGACCGTTCATTCGAGCCAGTGTATTGGCATCAAGGTGGTGAACCCAGGGGGGATCAGCGCCTTTAAATTCAACCAGCGCTCCCTGGATTTGGATGAACAGCATCAGTACTACGGCGTCACTCCAAGGGGGATTCTTCAGTCCTTGACCCGGGCGGTGCATGAACTTGGGATCCCGCATCCTTTGCATGTCCATGGCTGTAACCTTGGAGTTCCCGGCAACATTGAAACCACCCTCAACACCATCAGTGGGGTGGAAGGGCTCCCGATGCACCTGACCCATATCCAGTTCCATAGTTATGGCACGGAGGGTGATCGAAAGTTTTCTTCAGGTGCTGCGAAGATTGCAGAGGCCTTAAATAAAAACCCCAATATTACGGTGGATGTGGGGCAGATCCTCTTTGGTCAGACGGTGACGGCTTCAGGGGATTCCATGCGCCAATACGCAAATCATGGCCATGCGCATCCTAATAAATGGGTCTGCATGGACATCGAGTGTGATGCGGGTTGTGGCGTGGTTCCTTTTAAATACCGTGACCAGAATTTCGTCAACGCCCTCCAGTGGTGTATCGGTCTTGAGATTTTCCTTCTGGCGGAAGATCCTTGGCGGATTTTTCTGACCACCGATCACCCCAACGGCGCTCCTTTTACGACCTACCCCCATTTGATCCGTCTTTTGATGGATAAGACATTTAGAAATGACCGACTGGCTACGATTAGCCCCGATGCTGCGGCGCTCAGTACCTTGGGATCGATCGATCGCGAATATAGTCTCTATGAAATTGCCATCATGACCCGGGCGGGTGCGGCGCGTCTTTTGGGGCTTCATGATCGGGGACATCTTGGGGCCGGCGCTGCGGCTGATATTACCGTCTACACCGAGCAAGACGACAAAGAAGCCATGTTTACCCGGCCTGATTATGTCTTTAAGGACGGTGAATTGATTGTTCGAAAGGGTGAGGTGGTCAAGATCGTTTGGGGAAATGTCCACACGGTCCGGCCTGAATTCGACCGGGCCGGGATTGAAAGTCGTCTGAAGCCCTATTTTGACCGCTACCACACCATGGCCATGGATAATTTTGTCATTCGTGACTGGGAAATCGAGGACGATGGCCGCAGTAAGATTTTGGTGCATCCATGCCGGGGGCAGGCATGAAGCAGGAGACCCCGACGCTGCCGCGATCAGGAGAGCAAGATCATGATTAAAAATGGCGTCACGATCGATCAAACGTTCGCAGAAGCTTTCCCGATGCGGGCTACCCGCATCATCATCACCGCGCAAAATGCCAAATGGGCCCTGATTGCAGCGACGGCCATGACAGGGTTTGCGACTTCGGTGATTGCCTGTGGCTGTGAAGCAGGGATTGAGCGGGAGATGGCGCCTGAAGAAACGCCTGATGGCCGCCCCGGGGTGGCTGTTCTTCTCTTTGCCATGGGCGGTAAGACGCTTGCCAAACAGGTGGAGACGCGGGCAGGCCAGTGTGTCTTAACCGCGCCGACCACAGCCCTTTTTTCAGGGCTTCATGATGGCGATCCCATCGCATTAGGCAAAAATCTTCGTTTCTTTGGCGATGGGTATCAGATTTCAAAAAAAATCGGTGGCCGGCGTTATTGGCGGGTCCCGGTGATGGACGGTGAATTTTTGACTGAGGAAACGACGGGGATGGTCAGCGCCATTGGCGGTGGCAACTTCTTAATCCTTGCTGAAAGCCAATCTCAGGCTTTAGCGGCGTGTGAAGCCGCGATTGAAGCCATGAGAAAGATTCCTCATGTGATCATGCCGTTTCCTGGCGGCGTCGTCCGCTCAGGATCAAAGGTCGGCTCCAAATACAAAGCCCTTAATGCCTCGACCAACGATGCCTTTTGTCCCACATTAAAAGGCCAAACCCAGACTGAATTAAGCCCTGAGATTGAATCGGTGATGGAGATTGTGATCGATGGTTTGACTCAGGAAGATATCCAAAAGGCGATGCGGGTGGGGATAGAGGCTGTTTGTGCCTTAGGGGCACCCGCGGGGATTCGCCGCATTAGTGCAGGCAATTACGGCGGAAAATTGGGCCCCTTCCTTTTCCATTTGCAGGAGATCATGGCATGAGTGCTTTGACCTTGACCCTCAAGAGCCCCCTCGCGCAGCGGCTGGATGTCTCAAGTTTGACGTTTGATCATCTGAAGGATCTCGATATCGCCGCAATCAAAACCAAGTTGCTGCCTTTAGGAAATCGATCCATTCCGCTTCAAGAGCTCTTTTCTGTTGAAGGTCAGGACCCTTCCGAGATCGTATTTAGGGGCAAAACCCATAAGCTTGATAAGATCGGCCATGGCATGACCTCTGGCTTGATTCTGATCGAGGGGGATGCCGGGAGTTATCTCGGCATGCACATGAAAGGTGGCGAGATTCGAGTCAAGGGATCGATCGATGCTTATGGCGCTTGCGAGATGAGAAATGGCTTGATCCTCATTGAGGGCGATGCGGGGGATTTTCTCGGCGCAGCGCTTCCTGGCAACAAGAAAGGAATGGCGGGCGGTATGGTCCATGTCAAAGGCAGCATCGGCGCTCGGGCGGGAGACCATATGCGCCGGGGCGCTCTGATCGTTGATGGCGATACAGGCGATTATTTGGGGGCCCGGATGACCGCAGGCACCATTGTCGTCCTGGGTCGAACGGGCCGTTATCTCGGTTTTGCGATGGGCCGAGGGACCCTTCTTTTAGCGCAGCCGCCTCAAGAGATTCCTCCGACTTTCGAGGATTGTGGGACCCATACTTTAGGGTTCATTCCACTGTTGCTGAAGAGCTTTGAGGTGCTGAATAGCCCGCTCCCTCAGATGGCTGAACGCATGAAGCGGGTGCGCCGATATACCGGTGACGCTTGTGGGCTTGGTAAGGGTGAAATTCTGGTCGCCGCGACTTAGAAGAGGCTTTTGTATTCAAAGCGGGAGAATCTGAAGCTGCCTCCCGGGAGGGGTATTCGTGCATGGTCGCCGCAATCTTCACATAATGCAGAGTGTCCTCCCTTTGATGCACTCACTATGCTCCTTATCCATTTAGCGCGTCTTCAGGGTGGGTGTTTAAGGTCTCTCTGGTGACGTGCTCTTTGAGGTCTCTACCTCGTTCTGGACAGTGGGTACAAAGGGATAGCTCGTTGCGCATTCGCCATGACGCCGGGTTTTTTGCCGCAACAAGGATCAATTTAAGGAAACTTTGAAAATACTTCACGTTACACGAGAGAGAGCCGCTGATCAGCGTTACGGCCTGGGTCGTTCTTTGGCTCCTATCCTTGATGCCCTTCAGCAACGGGGACACTCCGTGTCCTATATTTGCCAAGAGGATCTTGGGCCAAAAAGCCTTGCTTGGGTTGGGAAGTTGAATCGTTCTTTGCACAGACTTCTTCCTGTAAGGTCAACCAACACCCAATGGGATTATTTGATCGCTGGATTAACCGAGCGGCTCAATATGGGTCGAGTTGCTGCCAAATTGGCGCGAAGCGGGCGGTATACCCATGTGCACTTTCACGATCCCTTCATGGCCTTTGGCTATCGGCTTTTCCGCGGGATTCGCTTCGATCAGGTGCGCTGGGGATTCACCGAGCACGGGTATGGATCCTATACTCAGGCATTCCACGAAGATGGAGCAATTCTTGGGACGGACGCTTTTTTTTTGATGCGGGCCTTGGAGCGCAGAATCACCTTAAAGGCGCATTGGGTTTTTTCTCCCACACGTTCTTCCCTTGCGCAACTTCAGCGAGACCTGGGGCTCTACCCGCAACCAGCCCATTGTCATGTCGTTCCCCATGCAAAGCCGCTGATGCCAAAGATGGACAAGCGGCTCGCGCGAGAAGCCCTAGGCTGGTCGCAGGATAAGACGTATGTCCTGGCCGTAGGCCGGTTGGTTGAGATTAAAAACTTTCCCCTGATCTTTAGGGCCTTCAAGGCCTTAGAGCAACCCCATCTTTCCTTGGTGATCATGGGTGAGGGCGACCGGGATGTATTGTTCGATCTTGCTAGAAGTTTAGGTTTTGAAGATCGGTTGATCATGACCTCAGATCTCTCTATGGCAGCCTATTATTCGGCGGCTGACCTCTATATCTCAGGCTCTAGATCCGAGTCATTTGGTCTTGCTAATCTTGAAGCGATGACTTTTGGCTTACCCATTATCAGCACTCTGGTCGGGGGTGTGCCCGATGTACTGTCATCTGCAGCCCACTGGGTTCCAAGCGATGACGTAGATGCCATGGCGCATGCGCTTAATAAGCTGATCGAGGATGACGACCATCGTCAAGCCCTCCGAACCATCGCCCTTGAGAGAGCTCAGGCATGGCCGGACTCACAAGCAATTGCCGAGCGCTATGAATCCATTTACCAGCACGCTGTTTAAGCGCGCCTTCAAGGGGCTTTTGCACGTTGAGATGCCGGTTGCTCTTGATCTCACTGAGCCAGATCGTGTGCTGGTAGTAGCTCCCCACCCAGATGATGAGACGTTTGGTTGTGGCGGCACCCTGAGTTTATTGGCCCAAGGACCTTGCCAGGTGAGAGTTTTAATTGTTTCAGATGGTGCTAAAGGGGATCCTCTTCGACTATTGGAAGAGGATGTGGTGACGGTTCGGCGGAATGAAACCCTTAAGGCTCTGCAACAGATCGGGGTCCTTGATGTCGTGTTCTTGAATCATCCGGATGGGAATGTTGCCCATGATCTGAACCGGCTTGATCAGGATTTTAAGGAAGCTTTCGATGTCTTCAAGCCCACCTGGGTCTTTTCTGTTGGACTTCGCGAAACGCACAGAGATCATGTCATTGTCGCTGTCATGGTTCTGTTGCAATGGTTTCGACAGGGCATGAAAAGCCGCCTTTTGTTTTATGAAGTCTTTGGTGGCTTTCAGCCCAACCGAATAGTTGATATCACGTCTGCGATGGCAGACAAGAGAAGGATGATGGAGGCTTACGCGCTTCCTGCAAAATATGTGAACTATTCTGATCTTGTCATTGCTCTTAATCGATATCGGGGTGGGGCACTGATGTCCGCTTATCAAACTCTTTATGCAGAGGCTTTCTATGAATTTGAAAGACCTGCGGCCTCTGTTCTTTATGTACTGATAGCCCCCTGTTTGTTGGCGATCTGGCTTAAGGGCATGCTGCGCCGATGATTCAATCGGTCCATATTCTTCGGGGTCTTGCAGCCTTTTATGTGATGCTTTATCACTACCGTGATTATTTACTTTTGGATCATTCTTCAGGGATCTTAAGGGGCATTTTTTCTTACGGTTACAGTGGGGTAGTGCTCTTTTTTTTGATCAGCGGTTTCATTGTCGTTGTGGTCACTCATGATCCTTCGAGGTCTGATCCCCTGACCTTTCTTATTAGGCGTGGCTTTAGAATTGCTCCTCTGGCTATGATCACCACTGTTCTGTTTTTCATGGTGACCACCCTGCTGGATCACAACTCAAATGTCCTCGATGACTTGGGGCTGTGGCAAAGCCTTTTGTTTATGCCGATGGAGAATGCCAACCCACCGTTTTATGGTTATCGCATATTGCCAGTTCAGTGGACACTGACCTATGAAGTCATTTTTTATCTGATTTTTTCGATGTCCTTGTGGCTCAGTCACCGCTATCGGGTTCTGGTGGCGATGATTTCGCTCATCATGATGGTATCGGTTGCCCAGTGTTTATTCGGAAATCTGACCCTTGATGCTTATGCCGCTCCTTTGGTTAATTCAAACCGTTGGTACGCTGGACTTCAAAGTCTATTGGCTAACCCGCTCTTTCTTCTATTTTTAATCGGCATGGGCATGGCGGTGATCTATACGATCGTTGGTCCTGATCAGCGGCCAAAATATGCCCTCGTGTTCATAATAATGCTGGCCTGCTCTGTGGCCTACGTCCTCTTCTTTGTGCGGTCAATAGGAGTGTTGGGGGTGATCATGTTCTCCATAGAAATATGTGGAATACTGTTCTTCGGTGAGGGCATGTTCTGCCTCGGCACCTCGAGTATGGCCTCATTGGGCTATTGGCTGGGTGATATCTCCTATTCCATCTATCTGATACACCCCATCGTGGGCTATCTCTATATCAAGACTTTGTCATCCCTAGTCCCTGTCAACACGCCGGGTGAGGCGATTGTCATGATGCAGGTTTTGTTGACCTTGGCTATCGCTCATTGCACCTATCGATTTATTGAGCAGCCCTTCATTCTGTGGGGAAGACACTGGGCCAGCCATGTTGCGATCAAGCCCGCTTAGCTGGGGCATCGAATGCCCCGTTATTTGAGGCAATTCCATGCCAAGTTAGTGGTTAAAGAGTTTGCTTATTCGATGTTTTGAACCTGCTCTCTCATTTGTTCAATCAAGACTTTCATCTCTACCGAATAGCGACTGGTTTCGATATCTCCCGACTTTGATCCTAAGGTGTTGGCCTCGCGGTGAAGCTCCTGAATCAGAAAGTCGAGTCGCCGTCCAATGGGCTGATCTTGGTCGAGTGTCTTGAGAATCTCTAAGAGGTGAAGATCGAGGCGATCGAGTTCCTCCGCCACATCCATTTTTTGGGCGAGATACACCAATTCCTGCTCCAAACGCTCGGTATCAGGGCTAAATGTAAGTTCAGAAAGCCGATTCAGGACCTTGTCTTTGAGTTGGTCCTTGACGATTGGGAGACGCCCCCGGGCTTTTCTCACTTCCTCCTGAATGAGTTCACAGCGGCTTTTGATCAGATGCCCCAGTTGGAGCCCTTCCCTTTCCCTCTCCTCGACGAGTCTTTTAAGTGCCTCACGCATCATAAGAAGCGTTACTTTCTGCAGTGCATCGCGGTCTGTTTCGGGTTGATGGAGCGCCCCGGGCCACTTCAGAAGGTCTAGGGCAGAGAAGGTGCCTAAAGGGTGGCCGGCCATCGATTCAATGGTTTTCGTGGCTTTGATGAGTTCTATCATCAGGGGCAAGTTGATTTTTAGGGTGGTCGTTGTTTGATCGGTCGGCTTGAGGGTCAAGGTGCATTCGATTCTTCCCCGCTGGGCATAGTCGCCTATCAGGCTGCGGATCGCCGCTTCAAGGCCTCGAAGGGTCTCTGGAAGCCTCAAAGAGAGATCCAGGAAGCGATGGTTGACAGCACGAATTTCCACGGCAATAAGCAAGCCTTCCCACTCGGTCTCGCTGCCTGCAAAAGCGGTCATACTTCTCATCATTAAGACTCCCCTCCGTCATGTTTTCCAAGCGGCGATCTTATGCGGAATCGAAGGGTCCGAGAAGCGTTGTCATCGATCAGTGATTGTCGATTGGGGTGCGATGGCATAGAGTAGCTTTAAAATTACCTCACCCTTGAAAATCCCTCATGACTGAAACTCTTGTTGAACGCCAGCAGCACGATCACCGTATTGTTCAGGAACTCCTTGATGAAAGGGTCGAACTTTGGTCCCTTTATGGGGCTCTAGGTCATCTTCGCCCCTTTGCTCCTGGGCAGCCCTTGGAGTCAAAGCTCCGTGAATTTTGTCAGGTGTTGGTGGATTACATTTCCTTAGGCCATTTTGAGGTCTATCCGAGACTCACGGATGTCCCTGAGCGGCGGGCCAAGGTCCAAGCCCTTGCTAACGCCCTCTACCCTGATTTTGTGAATGCCACCGATGCCGCCGTCGGATTCAATGACAAATATGAAGGGGAGTGGGGCCACGGTCTTTTGAATCATCTTGAAGCCGATCTTTCGGCTTTGGGTGAAGCCCTGATTCGGCGCTTTGATCTTGAAGACCAGTTGATTGGGGCCATGGCAGACTAACAGCGCCGAAGGTATTGGATGGATAGGTTGGTGTGATGAAATTCTGTTCTGATTGCAGTGCGCCGGTTCGTCACGGGGTGCCCGATGGCGATGATCGTCTTCGGCACATTTGTGATGCCTGCGGGGTGATTCATTACCAGAATCCCAAGGTCATCGCCGGGTGTATTCCAGTGTTTGAAGGTCAGGTGCTGTTGTGTCGGAGGGCGATTGAGCCAAGGCAGGGTCTTTGGACGCTTCCTGCGGGTTTTATGGAGCTTGGGGAGACGATGGCCGAGGCGGCGACCCGGGAGGCCTTTGAGGAGGCTCAGGTCGAGGTGGAGCTTGAAGCTCTTTATACGCTCTTCAGTCTCCCGCATATTTCGCAGGTGTATGCCTTCTATCGGGCCCGCATGCCCGAGGCTCGATTCGGTGCAGGGACTGAAAGCCTTGAAGTGCGGCTCTTTGAAGAAAAAGAGATCCCTTGGGATCACTTAGCTTTCGAAACCGTTCGAAGGACGCTCCAATTGTTCTTCAGCGATCAAAAATCGGGTGAAGTCAAGATTCATATCGAGGATATCCTGCCCCGACAGAGCGTTTAATTCTTTGTCGGCTTTTTAGTTCCCCAAGGCTTCAGCCATCCGCCGTCCCATTTCAGAGGGTGTTGCGACCACATCAACGCCCGCCGCCTTCAGGGCAAGAACCTTGCTGGCACCGGTGCCTTTGCCCCCTGTGATGATCGCGCCAGCATGGCCCATCCTCTTTCCAGGGGGTGCGGTCAGGCCTGCGATATAGCCCACTACCGGTTTGGTGATATGCGCCTTAATGACCTCAGCGGCTTCCTCTTCAGCGCTGCCGCCTATTTCACCCACCATGATGATGCCCTTTGTTGCGGGATCCTCTTGGAACTGCATCAACACCTCGATAAAGTCGAGTCCCTTGATAGGATCGCCGCCGATGCCGACACAGGTCGTTTGCCCAAGACCCACCCGAGTGGTTTGGTAGACCGCTTCATAGGTCAGGGTGCCTGAACGGGAGACGATGCCAATCACACCCGGCTGGTGAATGAATCCTGGCATGATGCCGATCTTCGACTCCCCTGGGGTGATGATGCCGGGGCAATTGGGGCCGATGAGAAGTGCACCTGAATCCTTCAGCGCTGCCTTTACCCTTAGCATGTGAAGGACTGGAATCCCTTCGGTGATACAGACAATCAGCTTAATGCCGGCGTCTACCGCCTCGAGGATCGCATCGGCTGCAAAAGGGGGCGGCACCACAATCATAGTGGCGGTAGCGCCTGTGATTCTTTGGGCTTCTCGAACAGTATTGAAGACGGGGAGCTGAAGATGCGTTTGGCCGCCTCGGCCTGGGGTGACACCACCGACCAGCTGGGTCCCATAGGCCAGGCATTGCTCTGAATGGAAGGTGGCCTGTTTCCCGGTAAAGCCCTGACAAATGACGGTGGTCGCGCGGTTGATCAGAATGCTCATTGGGAGGCCTCCACCGCTTTTTTCGCGGCATCATCAAGATCACTGGCGGTGATGAGAGCAAGCCCTGAGGCTTCAAGGAGGGCACGGCCTTCTTCGGCGTTGGTTCCTTCAAGACGGACGATAATAGGAATGGTGACCCCCACCTCCTGAACCGCGGCAATGATGCCTTCTGCGATCAAATTACAGCGGACAATCCCACCGAAAATATTAACGAGGAGCACTTTCACTTTATGGTCTGAAAGAATGAGCTTAAAGGCTTCAGCGACCTTAGCCGCCGTGGTGCCGCCCCCGACATCTAAGAAGTTCGCAGGTTCACCGCCGTGGAGCTTGATGACATCAAGAGTTGCCATGGCAAGTCCTGCGCCATTGACCATGCAGCCGATCGTGCCATCAAGGGTCACATAACTCAAATCATGCTCCCTCGCTTTTGATTCTGTCGCATCTTCTTGCCCGAGATCTCGAAGGTCTTGAAGGTCTGGGTGCAGAAAGAGCGCATTATCATCGACGCTGATTTTGGCATCGAGCGCTTGAAGTTTCCCCTCTTTGGTCACGATGAGGGGATTGATTTCTATCTGACTCAGGTCTTTATCCTCGAGGAGTCGGAGCATGGCCCTCATGAGGTGTTCCAAAGCCTTGACTTGAACGCCCTGAAGCCCCAAGGCTTCGGCCATCTCCCGGGCCTTAAAGGCCTGAAATCCTGCGGCTGGATGAAGGGTCATGCTCAGGATCTTTTCAGGGGTTTCCTCCGCCACCTTTTCTATATCCATCCCGCCGGCGGCCGATCCCATGAAAAGAATGCGAGCCGATCCCCGATCGACCAGGATGGAGAGATAGAGCTCTCGTTCAAAGGCACGGACTTCTTCGATCAGTAAGGTCTCTACCGGAAGACCTTTTGGACCCGTTTGGTGGGTGATGAGATGCGTTCCCAAGAGCCTCTTTGCGGCCGTCTTGACGGCTGCAAGATCTTCCGCTAAGTCGACGCCGCCCGCTTTGCCGCGGCCACCGCTATGCACCTGCGCCTTGACGACCCAGCGGTTTCCGCTGAGGGTTTGAGCAACCTCAAGGGCTTTTTCAGGGGTTTTGGCAGGTTCACCGGCCGGTACCGGAATCCCATAGGCCCGAAAAAGGGACTTGGCCTGGTATTCGTGAAGATTCATTCGAGGTCTCTGGAGCAATACAAAAAAAAAGGCGCTCAAACGGAGCCCCCCGGCGGATGGACGCCTCATAACTAAAATGGCCGGCGCCCCAAAGGGGGCGCCGGCCATTCAGGGGGGATCAACCGGGATTAGGCCTGATATTTTTTCAAAGCCCGGAGCTGGTCGATGGCGTCCTTAACTTTGTTGGAGGCAGGGCCATCAAGTTCATTCGGTTTGTAGACGCGGTCTAAGAGTTTTTCAGCGACCAGAGCGTCCTTGATCCATTTCTTAGCGAAACGATAGTTCGCAGGAACCGGGGTGGTCTCGCCCGTCACCGGATTTTTGAGGGTGTCTGCCAAAGTCACAGCAGTAGCTGCTGCAGGCGCCTTAGGGGCTGCTTTCGGCTTAGCGGGCGCTGCTGGCTTTTCAGCAACGGGCTTTGGAGCCGCGGCCGGCTTTGAAGCTTTCGCTGGCGCTGCCTTCACGGCCGTTGGAGCCGGTGCCGCTTGGGCTGCCGCGGTGGCTTTCTGAGCAGCAGCGGGTTTCGCTGGTGCTTTCTTTTCAGCCGGTGCCTTGGCAGCGGCTGCAGCCTTTGCCGGCGCCGTCTTAGGAGCGGGTGTTGCCTTCGGCTTCATGACAGGTTCGCCCTTTTCAGCACGTTTGACGGCTGTATAGGCCTCATAGGCCACGTAGCCCATGTAAAGGGCGGTCACAAAAAACAGAAACTCGAACATTTGGATCTCCTCGATGATTAGGGCGGTTTCATACCGTCTTCTCAAACTACATCAGGCCTCCCCGACGAAGGACGGCACCAACACTAACAAAATAGGCTTTCCAATTGAAAAGCGCAATCTCCCCCAGTCAAAATTCGGCAAAAAAGAATGTTTTTCCGGCCGCTTTATCGCTGATCCTTCGGTCTGGCGCCAAATTGAAGCTGATAAAGTTCCGCATAATGGCCCTGACGATCGAGGAGCTCCTGGTGAGTCCCTGATTCGATAATCTGGCCTTGACGCATGACATCAATCCGATCGGCATTCCGAATGGTTGAAAGACGGTGCGCAATCACTAATGTCGTCCGGTTCTTCATCAGGGTTTCAAGCGCGTCTTGAACGTGTCGCTCGGAGGCGGTATCGAGGGCGGAGGTTGCTTCATCAAGGAGAAGGATCGGGGCGTCCCGCAACAGCGCGCGGGCGATCGCGATGCGTTGGCGTTGTCCCCCTGAGAGCACAATGCCTTGTTCACCCACCTCGGTGTCGAAGCCTTGAGGGAGACTTTCAATGAATTCGAGGGCATGAGCGGCCCTCGCAGCTTCGATAATGGCTTCAGGCGTTGCCTTGTCCTGACTCCCGTAGGCGATATTGTTGGCGATGGTATCGTTAAAGAGGGTGACTTCCTGTCCAACATAGGCCATTTGGTGACGAAGACTATCGAGGGTGATGGCTTGAAGGTTCATGCCATCGATGAAGATATCACCGGATGTCGGGTCATAGAGTCTTGGCAATAGCCTGATCAACGAGGTTTTGCCGCTGCCGGAGTGGCCCACAAGAGCAATGGTTTTACCTTTCGGAATGATGAGATTGATCCCCTTAAGAACAAGGTCACCCTCGGCGCTGTAAGTGAGGCGAACCTCCCTAAATTCAATGTCGTCCTGGATGGTTTTGAGGGTCTGATGACCCTGATCTTGCTCTCGTTCTGAGTCGAGGAGCTCAAAGATGCTGGCGCCTGCGGCTATGCCACGCTGAAGGACATTGGCGAGGTTGGCCACCCGCTTAATAGGGCTCATCAGCATCGACATGGCGGCGATGAAGGCGATGAGGCTCCCAGGGGTGATAGTCGCCCTGACGCTTTCAAGAGAGACCACATAAAGAACAGCGGCAAAACCTAAGATATAGATCAGCTGGATCAAGGATCCGGCACCGGCTTCTGTCGCGATACGTTTGAGGTAGCGGCTGAAATTCCGCTCATTTTCCTGATGGAACTTCTTCGATTCATAAGGCCGGCCGTTGAATACCTTGACGATGCGCTGGGCATCAATGGCTTCTTGAGCGACGTTGCCGACATGCCCCATCGATTCTTGAATACGGCCACTGATGGTTCGAAAGCTTCGGCTGATGGTGCTGACACTGATGCCAAGGAGAGGGCCAACGACCAACATGACCATAGAAAGGGTCAAATTTTCATAAGCCATCAAGGCGATAAGCCCCACGATGGTGAGCCCGTCTCTAAAGATGCCCATGAGGCCATTGGTCAGTGATTCTGCGACCTGCTCGGTATTGAAGAGCAGTTGCGACATCATTTCGCCGGAGGAGGAACGATCGTAGGTGGCCGAGGGTAGGTGAAGAAACTGGGTGAACATGTCCTCCCGAAGGTCGGTCACCACCCGTCGAGTAATCCAGCCAGAAAAGTAGTCACTGCCAAAGCCTGCGAGCCCCCGAACGATCGAGAGGCCGATGAGGAGGAAGGGGGCTATACGGAGCGTGGCCGGGTTGTTCTGAACCAGGCTTCCATCGATCAGAGGCTGAATAAGCTTGGCAAAGAGGGGCCCCATGGCCGAATAGATCACCATGGAGGCGATGGCTAGGATGAACCTTTTCCAGTGTGGGAGGGTATAGCGAAGGAGTCGCCGGTAGATGACGAAACCGGAAGCGGAGGAAATTGGAGCTACAGTCATTGTTAAGTGGCTTGGGTAAACGTTCCCACGCTGAGATGGGATGAGATTCGTATTGCTATTCCAAGAGAGCCTT
>Ga0114958_10000748_pt1 | contig 27384 bp, 40 predicted proteins | sample C_130208_EF_Meta_FD_89577 | JGI IMG/M metagenome (GOLD analysis project Ga0114958, IMG submission 89577) | Freshwater microbial communities from Lake Croche, Canada to study carbon cycling - C_130208_EF_MetaG | ecosystem: Environmental > Aquatic > Freshwater > Lake | place: Lake Croche, Canada... | reverse complement strand
CCTGAGCCTGTTACTGTCAAGGATGTTGAGCGTGTCCTGGTAACTGTTACTGACATTGTGAGTGAGAGAGTCCCTGAAGGCGATCTGGTCATAGTAACTGACCTTGTATAGGAGGGAGATACAGAGGGAGTATTCTGGGCCGAGGGTGCAACGGTTAGAAGGGGTGAGGGTGTTCTAGTAAATGGTTGGGTTGTGGGAATTCCTGAGCCTGTGATGGTCAAGGATGTTGAGCGTGTCCTGGTAACTGTTACGGACATTGTAAGTGAGAGAGTCCCTGAAGGTGATCTGGTGATAGTAACTGACCTTGTATAGGAGGGAGATACCGAGGGAGTATTCAAGACTGAGGGTGCAACGGTTAGAAGGGGGCTTGAGCTTCTAGTAAATGGTTGGGTTGTGGGAATCCCTGAGCCTGTGACTGTCAAGGATGTTGAGCGTGTCCTGCTAACTGTTACGGACATTGTAAGTGAGAGAGTCCCTGAAGGTGATCTGGTCATAGTAACTGACCTTGTATAGGAGGGAGATACAGAGGGAGTATTCAAGACTGATGGTGCAACGGTTAGAAGGGGTGAGGGTGTTCTAGTAAATGGTTGGGTTGTAGGAATCCCTGAGCCTGTGACTGTCAAGGATGTTGAGGGTGACCTTGTAAGTGAGACTGAACTTGTGCGCGAAAGAGTTACAGTGGGTGACGGGCACGGAGAGCGTGACCGAGTAAGAGATACGGAAGAAGACCTTGTAAATAGCTGTGTTGAAGGGACTCCAGAAAGTGTTCGTGATAATGACGTAGTCTGCGTGAGACTCTTCGTCAATGTCTGTGATACTGTAACTGATAGGCTTTTTGTCAAAGTTGGTGAAACTGAGAGACTATTTGACCTCGTTATAGATACACTTGTAGTATATGTGGCCGATACAGTTACAGAAGTTGACCGAGTGACAGGTGTCAAAGTCACCGACAGACTCTTTGTAATCGTTGGTGACACTGTGATTGTATTGGAAGAAGAAGATGTATATTGCTGAGAAGTTGGTATAGGAGTAAATGTTACAGTTACACTCCTGGAAATAGTAGGAGTTCCAGTGAATGTATTTGAAATCGTTGCCAATGAATTTGATGCAGTTAATGTAAAGGGAAAGGTTGTAGGAACTGGGCTATTCGTCAAAGTAAGAGATTTTGACTGCGTTCCAGTAATTGATGGGCTGATAGATGTCGCAGGAGAATTAGAAGCTACTACTGTTCTAGACTGGGTTATTGCAGCACTTGCTGTAATGGGACTTCCACTGGCAGTTACAGAACCAGATGAGCATACACTCTGAGAAACACTCAATGAACTCAATTGGCTCTTAGATAGAATTGCCGTTAGTGATATAGTGTATACTGGGGTTACAGTTGCACTAGGGCTAATACTAGAGCTCGTAGAGGAGGACCCTTGCAGCGAATTAGTTCCAATACTATTTGTTGCCGATGTAGATCCTGAAGCCAGAGGTGTTCCAGAAATATACGGGCTTCCAGTTAATGACACTACAGGACTCGTTGACTGAGAAATTGTTGTAGAGCTAGTGAGTAAAGGAGTTCCTGACCATGTATTTGCAGAGCTTGGTGTTTGTATTTGACACGCTGAAGCCGTATTGCTGGGACTTACTGTCACGTGTGCAGATACTGTGGTTAGAGAGCTGGCTGAAGGTGACAGCGATGAGCTAGAGCTGAAAGAGCTAGCCAAAGAGCCTGTGAGCACGGGGCTAGTTGATTGGCAGGCCGTTGATGTTGAACTTGTAGACTGCGTAACCGCTGGGCTCATGGTTACTGTTACTGAAACCACAGGTGTTCCAGAGTAAGAGGGATTTGAGCTAGCCGTTAGAGATAGAGTAGAAGTAGGCGTCTGAGTTAGCAGGGAACTCACCGTTACCAGAGGGCTTCCAGACGCTATCTCGCTTTGTGTGGCAACTACTGAAACAGAAGCGACACTTGTTGGACTGATATCCGCTGAGGCTGTCGCAGCCCTTGTTACACTGATTGTCCCTGTAGAACTCTGGCAGGCGCTAGACAATGCACTTGGCGAGAAATTGGGCGAAGGAGTAAATGAAGAGCTTAGAGTTATGAGAGGAGTCTGAGTCTCATAAGTTGTCAAGGAGAATGTTACGCTAGGGCTCGCTGAATTACTTGAGGACTGCGAGGCCAAGCCCGATGAAGATCCACTTGAACTAATGGTAATTATCGAACTTGTCGTGGCAGTTTGTATAGGTGACACCGATGACAGCAAGCTATCTGATGGGGATACACTTGCACTAGAACTGATTGAATATAGTGAAGTAACTGTTCCTGAAACAGTTGTAGCACCACTTGAACTAACCGTAACCGTATAGGAAACGGTTTTCAATGCAGAGCGTGTGCTTTGACCAGAGCCAGATGCTTGGCCACTTGCAGACCTTGACCTTGACGGTGATGCCGATACACTGGGCGAGGTTGACCCAGTTGCCGTTTTCACAATTGAATTAGAAGCCCTTGAACTTCTTGAAGGGCTTCTAGATGCGGAAGAGCATGGGCTTGCCGTATTTTGCATAGTGCTCGTAAATCCAGGTGTTCCAGATGATTGCTCAGATACACTAGGACTTGCTGTCTGAGAAACAGAAGCTGTAGAGGTATATGAGTCATGCGGCGAAGAGCTCTCTGAGCTTGAGAAAGATGCCGATGAAGTATACGAGTCACTCGGCGATGAAGATGCAGAGGCTTCATTTGTCACCGTATTCAGAGCTGAACGAGTATTTCCCGTGCTAGGTGTCACCGATATAGTGCCAGTCCAAGTATTCGTAACAGTTTGCCTGATAAATGTAAATGTCTGAGAAGGAGTTGAACTCAAGCTCTGCGTCTTTGTCGGTGCAGTGCTAGATGAGAGTGTAGAGGTTGTGCTTACAGTAGCCGTCGTTGTTTGAGTCTTAGAGCTAGCCATTGTGCGCGTATGGGTAATAGAGGCAGCCGGTGTTACAGAATCCTTCAGTGATGAAGTGATAGTAGCACAAGAGCTCGGTGTCTTTGACTGTGAGCTTGAGCTAGTGAGCGTATTTGAAGTCGTGGATGTCTTTGACTGTGATGAACTTCCAGAGAATGTAGTAGTCCCCGTGCTAGTCTTCGACTGAGCGGCGCTACGTGTAATCGTAACTGTTCCAGTAATAGTCGCTGTCTGAGATGGACTTCTAGATGGAGCTTGTGCACCACTGCTCGTGGGACTGATTGTGTTCGTAATTGTTTGAGATCTGGTGATTCTATTTGATACTGAACTGCAAGGCGATGCAGTGGAAGTTTTACTGCCGATACCCGTTACTGTAGAAGTAGCTGTTACCGAGGGAGACCCTGAATTTCCAATTGTCTTTGAGGGACTCGCAGTAATCTTAATTGACTGCGTTTGCCTCAAGGAGTCAGTAGAGCATATGCTGGCAGTGGATGTCTTAGTCATAGAAGAGCTTTTGGTATTGGTTCTCGTTACAGGAAAGCTTGCCGACTGAGTTCCAGTGCCAGTTTGAGTTCGTGATATAGGTGCCGTGCGTGTAAGAGTTGATGAAGCAGTTGGAGTCTTAGTTTGCGCCATTGACCTTGTTTCACTCGGTGAGGCAGAGGAAGTCTTCGTAGATGAAACTGAGCCTGTGGTAGTTCTAGAATTTGCAATAGTTCTTGAAATCTGAGGTGTCTTAGAAGCTGAAGTTGACCCAGTTGACGTTCTTGAAGCACGCATAGATAATGTAACACAGGCAGAAGCCGATGAAGTCTTAGATGAACCAGTAGTTCTTGAATTTGTTGTAGTAGAGCTTGATGTTCTTGATTGCGTAGTCGAGGCCGTTTCCGTTTTCGAGGAGGTCGTCGTTTTTGTAGATGTCCCGCTTCCCGTTGTTGTCCTTGATGCGGTATTTGAATCTGATAATTTCGGGCTTGATGAGGATGTTTTCGATGTCGCACTGGTTTTTGTCGGTATCCACGTGGGCTTTATAGTGACAGATGGAAATGCCGTTGGAGTAATTAATGACGACGACTTTGAGCTATAAGTAGATGTAGTCGTTTTCGTAGATGTCTTTGACATAGTTCCCGTCGATGTTGGAACAACATTGTTTATTAAAAGGTTTCGTTCGAAATTTACTTCTTCCAGAACTTGGCTATAGCCTTGACCAAGGTCAGGAGGCGTCGTTGCAACAAGGCCTATAGATAATAGAACTAAAAGCCACTTCATACCTATCTATTATATATGGAAGATTTCATTTTTAGGCGCATACATTTAAGGCATGCCATGAAATAGGAAACTCCTTCTCCAATAATTTACTCAGTGCCTCAGCATACAAGCGAATCTCATGCTGAGCATCAGGGCTCAGACGTAGCTTGCATAGACGTGCATACGCATAGAGCGATGCTGTCTCAATGAACTCAGTATGCATTGACTGAGGTAGAATCATTCTAGCAACCTCGGGGGCTACATTTGCAGCTAATAGAGAGTTATATGTATCAATGGCGGAATGCGTCAACTCATCAATACACTCTCTGGCATACTCAGCATTATCCACTGGAGTCGACTTTGACCCCTGCTTTAGCTTCGCATCTCTCTCTCTAATTGAAGATAGCTCTGGAACATAACACTCGGGCTCAGAATCCACATAGCGCCGGCTGACTTCATTGCGTGCGAATCCAACCGTATGTCTATACCACTCACGTGCTACAAAAATAGGCATCTTAATTCTCAGCCTTACCTGAGGATGAAAAAAAGGGCTCACGTGATTATGTTTCGCCAGATAATTAATAAGCTTTACATCTGCCTCGACGAGCTCCTTGGACTCCTTAGAAAAGCTTACGCGTGCAGCATTCACAACTGTAAGATCATCACCGAAACAACCAAGAAGTTCAATTGATCCTGACTCATCAGAAAGGACAGCCAGTTTGGTCATTCTAGGTGTAGAAGTGAGCGAGTTTTAGGCATATAATAAAAAATTGAACCATTGCTTGGAGCTTGCTGATTTTAAGCAAGGTGATGGATTGTGATATGTGTTATGCATACATGCACGATACTATCGCAAGTCCATATCACCCACAGCATAGGCTATATAATTCTATTTGTCTTAGCCCAGAGACCATTCACAAGATAACAGAAAGTATTGAGCGTGCTATGAAAAAATTCGGGACGAATCCATTCTTCTTCTATAGATATGAGGATGATACGCATCTACCAGATATAGTAGATGAGAAATCATTTGATGAATGGACCTGGCTGAAATTCAAGACCGATTATCCTGAAGCATTTGCAGAGCTTCTGGATGAAATTCACAATAATCTGGGCGGCGTAGTTGGAAAAAAGAAACGCGAGATTGAAATTCAAATTACGCATTTCTTTATGAATAAATTACGAAATATATTATTGAACCTACAAGATGTGCATGACTTGCATACTAAGAGAGAGCACGTTAAAGAGTCTTCACCTGGTCCTCTACCTTATAATCAACTTGTTGAGATACGCTTGAAAGCGAACTTACCTGTTCCTGAATATGATATCCTGCAGCATTTTAATAATTGTCTAATGAATGACAGAGAATTGTATTCCTAAATTACACAATTGGCGGCAAGGCATTTGAAAACTTTATTGTCGCATTTGTTCTGTGGAATTCTTTTACAAGATCCCAGGCTTCCCCAACTGTTGGCAGCAGGTCGCGGGTATCCTCCATGAGTTCAGGCTTCGGGAATCCATTGAATTCTGAGGCAGTCGCAGAAGTATATGCACCCATCAAGGGGAAATAAAGCCAATCACCTACCATCAGCTCCTCCATCAGCCCTTTTGCAATTACATCAAGACTATCACATGTGCGACCAAAGAGAATCCCCTCCTTTACTGTTCTCTCAGTGGCAATCCCATCCATTGGAATACGAATGAATGCCGGCTTCTGATGGTCAAAGGGAATGCAGGAAAAATGACCATAGAGAGACTCATCAATAACATAACGAAAGCCATTTTGGCTTTTTTTCTTAGCAATAACTTTCACAAATAAATCCTGGCTCGGCTGCGCGAAGAAGCGCCCAGGCTCTGCAATTAAAATTCGATTCTTCGGTACATTCTTTAAAGTCTCCTGAATTACTTTTGCCGTTTTCATGAAATCACTAGGGTCAGAGGAAAATCCTCCGCCAATATCTACTACCTTGGGTTCGTGTGCATATTTTCTTAAAATCGCAAATCCGGTTTCCGCCGCGTATTCAATTGCATGCTTATATTGTAGGGGATTCTCGCATCCAGAGCCTACATGAAATGATATACCTGTCAACGGAATCAAGGAATACTTTGCAATATTATCTAATTCCTTTTCCGTTGCGCCAAATTTGATTGAGAAAGGCATCTTACTGTCTTTGTCATTCACTGCTATTCTTGCTAAAGCAGAGCCCATCCATGAATTCTTCATCAACTTACTGCATTCCTCAATGGAATCAACAACCGTTGTCTGAATACCATGCTCTCCAATTACTCCAATATCCTTTTCGGATTTCAAGGGGTGTGCATATAGGATTTCAGGTTTCGGTATATCATACGGAATTTCACAGGACCGCACCTCACGAACTTCCCGCAGACTGGCGCAATCAAAATTCGCACCCTTATTAATGAGAGTCTTTAGAAGAAAAGGCTCAGGATTACACTTGACAGCATAGTAAGGCTTGATCGTGGGAAGTGCCTTCGCCCATGTTTGCCACTGTGTTTCAATACGACTTCTACTCAGAACAGCGATAGACCCAGATGCCTTGGGAAAGGATGATACAAGATGCCGGAGGTTTTTCAGCGTGATATCAATACATAGAGTTGTGAAAAAAGTTTTAGGTGTTTTTTAGTTTTTCCAATAAACATGGCGTTATACCCAGCATCTTCAAGAATGCGGTATTGACACCAAATACATAGTGCAAAACTTCACCTGCAACGAACCATCCGAGAATAGAATATAATAGTGACACATCAAAAAACCATGATGTCAGAAGAGCTGCTACTAATGTGGCAATCGTGTCATTTAGTGAAAGACCAAGAAAACGCTCTGCGTGAACACCCTCACCTGGGACTCCTAGGGCATTCGCGTAGGGGCAGGACATCTCTATTTGACTTGAACTAAATCATTAGGCCTGTAACGATACTTATTCATATAAAGAACAATAATAAATGCCACTGGAATAATCCATAAAAAAGAAGCTATGAGGGTCGCTGAATCTGTTACTACTGTAGTGTTCATCTTCACTTCGAATGCGACTTCTCTTTATACATGTGAGACCATTCCGGACGATAAGAAGTCTGAAGCTCCTGAATAGCAAGAACGTGCAGCTCCTTATCTCTGGGGCTCAGATTCTTGACAAAAGTCTCCTCCTCCTTGGTTAGCACATGAGTCTTCGGTAAAGCGTCCATGCTTAAACTATATAAATGGTAGCGTTCATTTTTTATACAAGGATTAAGTAAGATGAAAACGAAAGAGGATATGATTAATTTTATTTTGAGAAAAGGAAAACCATTTTCCACATTCAAGAAGGGTCAGAAAATCAAGGTAAATAACAAGATGTGCAAGGGATACAGTTATACTTTACAAGAGTCCCCTGGGGAAAACTTTGCCCCCGATTTTAAACCATATGCAAATCCTGGGGAAATGCTATCTGCTGGTGTTTTTGAGGGTAAGTATCTGAATGATTGTCTCTTAGAATTTCCTGCAGAATGGTTTTTCAATGCTTTACAATTGGATACCTTAAGGCCTGGAGAGCCCGACGTTTCCGTAAATCTCTTTAGAGTAGATTCACGACAACCTCTTTCTTTTTGGCTAGAATCTGGGTGGATTCCTGGGGGCGCAAGGAAAGGTCAACACCCTGAACTGTCTGATCCTAAAATAAATCCAGATGAACGTGGATGGTTTCAATGGTATTGCCGATATTGGATGGGTCGCAGAATTCCTATCTTAGATAGAATTCAGATTTCACGATGGAAGGCATTTAGACGCCATATTGGCCAAATCAAAGCAAATTGTGCGGAAGGTGATTTAGATTGCAGGCCTAGACAGAGACAGGGGATTTTCCAATGGGCGCATAATCCGTTTATTTAAAATATCAATTGCAACTATAAATGTCTGGTGTAACAGCGGATAGTCCTTTTTATAATACCTTTAGTGCTGCTGCTGCTGCTGCCAATACTAGCGACCCCAGTATTATAGAGTATTCTAGTATTTCTGCTATTGTTCAAGAGATTAGTATTATTGCTCGTAATATTACAATTGCTAATAATTCTGGCAATGCAAATAATATTTCTGTAGCAACTTCTGCTCGTGATGCTGCCATTGCTGCTGCTTCAAATCCTACTGCATATGCTTCTGCTATAGATATAAGTATTGCGGAACGTGTGAAACTTTCCAGGCTTAGTATGACGGATATTGCTAATATTGCTATTAATATTGCGGCTGCTAATGCAGCTGGAGAGCCTAATGCTATTTCTACGGCAAATGCTGTTCGTTTTGCAGCAATTAATGCTGCCGATGAGTCCTATGGATTTGCCCTTAGACTAGATGCAATGATTGCTGCTGCTACTGAAAATCCTACTGCATTTGCTGAACGTATTGCGGCAGCGGCTACTGCTGCTGCTACTGCTGCCGCTATCCCTTTTATCCCAGCTGCTCCTGCTGCCCCAGATGCTCCTATTGCCCCCGATGCTCCTGCTGCCCCCGATGCTCCTGCTGCCCCCGATGCTCCTGCTGCCCCCGATGCTCCTGCTACACAGTAATAGCATTCAGATCAAGATTTCTACAAGCCTCCCACGTTTCCCTAGATTGTAAGAATATAAGAAAATTCAATTGCTCCGTAGTAATTTGAAAGCGCTGGGTAGGATTCAGAATTCGTGAACCATAATTATATAAGACATCCGCTATAAGACGCCATATAGTGCCATATTTCGAGACATTCAATCTCAATTCTAAATCAATTGCTTCTTTTTCATTCAAAATGAAAGAAGTAATCGAATCTGTAAGTGTCAACATCTGGTTGTGTATTTTCAATAATTGTTTATACCAGTTATTTTGCAGACACTGTCAACCCAAACTGAAGTCCAACCCACCATACGAGGGCTATAAGAATACCTCCCCATGTGGAATCCGCCATTGCAAACCATACTGGATATTTATCAAATGTGACAATCTGAGTGAAATCATAGACGGCATACGTGGCAAGACCAGTTAAGAAAGCCCGAGGAGCAGAATGGATTTCCGAGACTAGGTATCCAAGGGCAAGATAGACGGGAATTCCTCCCCAGAGTCGCACATTCATTGACCTATCAGCCTGAATATCTTGCACAATATCTTTTACTGCCTGCCCTTGAATGAAAAGCCAAGGTAAATCCATGATGGCTACGAGAACCGCTAGAATTAGGATGTTTTGCATATTACTCTATTATGCCTCACGTTTTTTTATAGAAGTTCTTTGAACCAGATACCATTAGATATGGGATCTATATCCTTGGAAGCATTTGATGAAAATTTACGAGGACGTATCAGCCAGTGGATTCTTCCTTCCCAGGAAATATGCTCTCTTCCAAATGGATTCTACGACCAGCTCATTTCAGGCTCGGCACCTTTTCAGACACATATTTTGCTTCTTTCTAAACAAGATTCTAAGGCATGGCACTTAGCGTTCCCTTGGGAAATGACATTTATCCCGGAATCTCCTAATGATTGGAGCCTACTTCTTTCTATACTCCAGCACTTGAAAGGTCCTATAATGATTGTATTTTCACCCAAGGTAATTGTTCCTGCTGCATTCTGGCAAAAAGCCATGACGAATGCAAGGTCTATTCCAACATGCATTTGCCTGAAGGATGCAGCATCAGATGCCAGCCAAACTATGCTGCCCCACGCAATTTTCTTTCCGAAACTTGATTTAATTACTGATACACAATTCATAAAAATCAATTCTACGTTGCCTGCTGCAATACAGAAATCAATACAGAATCTAGATCTTCGGAGTATCTATCGAGAACTCCGAGGATCTGGTGCTAGTCTCTGCCTGTCGTTGATCGATTCGCGTTTAGGAACACAAGGTTCATTTCAGCCTGTCGGAACTATGCCGACTTATATTGCTACATGGTTTTATCCAGAAATCAATGGAGCCCTGCGACTTCATTTATCTGACTTGCGAATGATCTTACGATCAGTGACAGAGCGTCTGGCCGAATAGGGGGCTATGGCTACGCCTATCCCCTATGACCCCCTGTAGGGGCTGCGCCCCTACGACCCCGTCGAGTGGATAATAGGGTATGGGCTTCGCCCTCCCCTGGTAAAAGATATCAGATGTAGGTCCGGTTAGTTGAATCCCTGGGGCTATGGCTTAACCTATGCCCTAGGGCGGGGTCGTAGGGGCGCAGCCCCTACTTCTTGAAGAGCTTGAATGTTCCCTTCTTCGCCTTGAATCCGAGCTTGCGGAGGGACTTTATACGACGAAGGCCAATTGCATGCTTCTTCTTGCTTACAATGCGCCCCTTCTTGGTCTTCATTAAATCCTTACGGGTCAGACCCCCCGGGGTCTTCATGGCAGTTCCGTGCCAAACCTGAGCCTTTGAGCCAGAAGAACTCATTTTACGCGTGCTAGCCATTATACTAATAGGCTATAAAAAAGATTAAATATATTAGTCAGGATAGAATGTCTAGGGATCTCATTGGATTCGCTTTAATTGCAATTCTTTGTATTGCAATTACTCCGTTTTACAAGATTGCTCCAAGCCCAAAAAAAGACATTGTGGAAATAAAACCAATTGCAAAAATGGCCCAAGCAGAATCCTCTAAAACAATTGTTTTACTATCTGATAGCTTTCTACCTACAACCTTCGCTGGCTCTGAAATCAGTGCCTACGAAACAATAAAATATCTAAGAGCTCGTGGACATTCTGTTAGCATCTTTGTAAATAATTGGAAAGTCAGTGAATACGATGGGTTTAAGATTTATAAATATAATATCGCAGATAATTTCTGCAAGATAACTATTGAAAATGCTGATGTCGTATTCTTTCAGATGGGTTACGATTTTAAGAATTTAGAATTAATACAGAATCGCTCAAAACCTGTTTACATATTCATTCATCTCTACGAATCTGAGCCATGGATACTACAACAGAAATTCTCATTTCCCATGACGGTTGTCTACAATAGCCATATGACGCAGGATTCTCTTCCAACATTGCATGACAATATGCGTATGATTCCATACGTTGATACTAATAAATTCAATAGTCTTCGTAACTTAACAATAAGTAATGATGTAGTCTGCTTAATCAATTGCAACAAGAATAAGGGTGGTGATATGCTAAAAGAGCTGGCCATCCGAATGCCTGATGTGCAATTTATGGGGGTAAAAGGTGGATACAGCACCCAGGTGATTGACACATCTCCATCAAATCTGACATACATTGAGAATCAGAAAGATATAATGGTTGTCTTTAAGAAAATTGGTATTTTGATTATGCCCTCAAAGAATGAAACGTGGGGGCGCACTGCAGTAGAAGCCATGTCTTCAGGAGTTCCAGTGATTCACAGTGAATCACCTGGCCTAGTTGAATGCGTAGGTGGAGCTGGAATCATGTGTGTTCATGATGATGAAGATGCATGGGAAAGTGCTATAAGAAGATTAATTGGCGACAGAGCCTACAGAGAGAAAATTCGCCAATATGGTTTCAAGAGAGTAGAGGAGATTGAGATTGAACAGAAACGTGGGAGACAAGAGCTAGCAATTAAATTAGAGCTTGTATGAAATGGCCTTTCTAGGTCTTAGATTATAAGTCTTCTTGTTTGAAACCGGTGGACTTAGTTGCTGCTGCTTTAGAACCAACTTTGTATTTTGCTGAACAAGATTTTCTTGTAGAGCATATTTTTCTCTAAGGTAATAAGTAATTTCATCATGGGTTGGAATACCTAAGATGACATTATAGAAAAAATCATATAGAGATTGCATTATATTATAAAGATAAATTCGTGCTTTTAGGCCTCAAACTAAAGGATCCTTAAAGTTCTTTTGACCAGGATAAATTCTACATCCAAGTTTATAATAGCGAAACGTCCCATGACGCTCTAAGACTCGTCGCACTTCCCAGCCACATCTTACCAATCTACGCTGATATAATTCTCTAAAAGATACATGATATTTTCTGAAAAATCTTGAAGCTAACTTTCTAAATTTTGACACCGATGCCTTATAATTAGTTCGCTCTTCTGAAGCTCTAATTAATACCAGAGTCTCATTCATATCTTCCTGCAAATAATTAATAGAGTGAAGATGCTTATGTATTAGTTCACACTTTCCATCTTTTATGAGCTTCTCTACACCACTTGAGTACTTAGTCACTTCTGTAATACACTTGTTCAAGTCAGATAGATCCTTTCTGAAATCAGGACGGCGTTTATGAGATTCCAATAGCACATTATGAACTTCATCATTCTTCTTTCTTTTCGCTTTATATATGACCCGAACATATTCCCAGGAATCAATAGTGCAATCTTCCACCATACAACGCGGAAAATCATTCTTGAAATGATCATACATGTAACAGACCGTATGATAGCTATGTCCGCAAATTAATTCTATTTGTGGAACACCTTCTGTTGCAGCCCAAGATTTTTTACAATGGAGACACCCTGCTTGATAATTATCAATAGGGGTATCTGAAGTCTTCGTGGTCTCCAGATTTGCCGTTAAGATTTCTGGGTTTAACTCTGGATCTATTGGTCTTCTGCGGCGCAATGGATATATTGATTCAGGTGTATCATCCATAAATTTTAACCACTTTTCAGCATCCTCTGGATGTTGTTCAATGTAATTTTCCAGGGTCTCAAGTGATATATATTGATTTTCTGGTTCAATGTCCATTTAGAATATTTTATTTCAATATGTTTAGACCATTATACCATTCAGGGCAAAAAATTGAAGCCGCCGAGCCAGCCATTATCAGGTAAATGGTATTTCAGTACGAGAAAAATAGCGATGGTCACTATGTTTGTGGAATTTGCTCCGAGGTGAAAAAGAGGCAAAATACAATGCATTATCACATGAAGAAGCACGAGGGAAAGCAATCTTATGAGTGCAAGTCATGTGATAAGAAGTTTTATCAGAAATATTCACTGGATGAGCACATAAAACTAACTCATTCTAAGGAGCCTCTTGTTGAAATCAAGTGCCCTTTTGAGAACTGTTCTCAGACATTTCTCAAAAAGGAACATTGTCGCATCCATATTGCGCGGAATCATATTAAGAAAAATCTTGAACCCTTAATTGAGAAGAAGGCTGATTCCAAGGTTCATACTTGTATTCCCTGTAAACGTGATTTTAACTCATATCCTGCTATTCTCTATCACGCAATGGATCATATGAAGGGCTGCGAGGAGTTCAAGGAGAAGCTAAAGATTATATAAGATAATTATAATAACACGCTATTGTATTTATATATACATGCAAATTCTTATTTTTATTATATAACTCAACTATAAAAATACCATCTGCATTATATTTATCTTCTTTCCATAGTAAATTATTCACATGCTTTTTATGAATAATAAACATTGCAGTATCAATCTGATCTAGTTTTATATTATTTCCAAATAATATATTATTTCCTCTTTTCTGATCAAATGTATAAAAGTTATCAGGTGTAAATGAATCATATATATTCCAGAAATTTGGGTGAATTATGTTATCATCATCTAAAAAATAAATAAAACCATCGTCTACTAAAGTTAATGCTAGATTTCTCTGCGGATTTCCAGAAATACCCTTATTACATTCAAGCTCTTGGATTTTCGGGATTCCTTCATATAGTTTCTGATAAGCTCTATCCTTAGAAGTATCATATACTATTATCCATTTGTGAACTTTATCAAAATGAATACTATCATACAGTTTTGATAAATTGTTGGGCCTAGAGCATGGAGTTATTATAGTCAACATACTTATATTATATTTAATTATTTAAGTAATATAAATGGAAGAAGAAATGATACGACCAATAATTATTTATTCGTATGATGCTCTTATTTTTAAAATTACGCTAACTATCGCATTAGCACTTAGCTTATGCGCTGCCCTTGTTATAATCATATATGCAATAAAATAGAAATTAAAGCATTAAGTTGAATCACCCGTAACGGTAGTAACTTGTATAAATAGATTATAAATATTGTATCCAAGTGCAGCAAAACCTAAAAGTAAGGTTGCCTCAAAGAATGCTCTTGTTGTCGTCTTACCGTAGTAACCAATTACAAACAGCACAGGTGCAATGAGTAAAATATGCATTAAGTTTACCCATAAACTTGATGAACCTTTTATCCATTTAGTATATAGCCTAAACAGATGATACGCGAAGATAATGATAGACAATACAATAAGACACATATAAAGCCACTCCGGAGAACTGGTCCTCTGGATGCCTACATATATCAGCAAGGGGCTGACAAAGAGGATGTGAAAGAGATTCAAAATAACGTGGTGATCGATAACCATATTCTAACTGTTAGTAAGGAAAAGAAAAATACTATAATGCATGTATTCACTGACGGAGCATGCCCAAATAACGGAAAGCGAAATGCGAATGCTGCATGGGGTGCCTTATTAGTAACAGATGATGGATATATAGTTCTAGAAAGGCTTTGTGGAGCAATTCCTTTATCAGAGACCCAAACAAACCAGCGCGCAGAGCTGACTGCGTTGCTACGCGGTCTTGAACTCGCCGAGAAACAGTTAGCACGGAATCTAGATCTAAAAAAAGTTATAATTTGGTCTGATAGCCAATATTCCATTAACTGTGCATCTGTTTGGGGACCCGTATGGAAAAACAGAGGTTGGAAAAAACAAGGTGGTGAAATTCAACATCTTGATTTAATTCGTATTTTAGTGGAGAAAACTCAGAAGGTCTGGTTCAAAATAGAATACAAGTGGCTCAAGGGGCACAAAGGCGGCGAGTCACAACACGTATTCCCGTGGATGTTCAATCATCAGGTGGATGCTTTAGCTAATTCGGCTCTTCGTGTGATGTTCTAGCGTTTTAGCATCCTTGTTTTTTCCACCAGGCTCTGGCTGAAGCAGTGCGATTTGCTTCCCTAGCTAAATCGGAATCTGTAGTCATAAATGTCTTGCCACATAAAAGAAAGGAACTTACACGAGCATATCCCCATTGCTGTTGAGTTGCACCGGGTCTATGTCCCGTTCGCCATGCCGCCATTCCACGATTGTAAGATTCTTTTATAAAGCGTAAGGGGACTCCCGTTACCTTAGCTTTGTCCTCTAATGATTTGACTCCTGGGAATTTTCTATTCCAATCTGCCGTGTAGCCCGATTTACGCGTCTTAACACCCTTGTCTGTTTTAAATCCAAGATATGCAGTAGGGCTTCGCCATGGCCTCGCACCGAATTTCTTGATTTCGCTCTTTCTCTGAGTCTTCTTTTTTTCCGAAAGACCCGCAAAATATTTCTTTGGAAGATATAACTTGCGTGTCTTCATTCTACTATCATGTAATATAATTAATCTGAAAACATATCACCTGCTGAATCTAGTAGGACTCCAAAACCAAGTCCACCCATTATAACTACACCTAGACCCATGAGAATAATTCCTCCAACCTGTGAGCTACCTCCCTTATTTTTTTCAGAAGACGCATTTTTAAATAGTATAAAACCGGGTATGAAAAATACCAAGCCAAGTAATACAAAAATCATCTGAGCAAGAAACATACCCACGCTTATTCCAAACCCAGTCTTCACAAGGGACTTCATAGAGATAGTGTTTCTGGCCATTATACTAGTAGAATATAAAATTTATATTAATTCCACTACCTTCATTGCCTGGTCTATGGCACACTTTACCCAGCATTGTGCATAGGCCCAGGATTCTCCGCACATATAGAGCTCAGGCATTTCAGGTAACGGTTTCACGGAAGCCTTGGAAACCAGATTGAAATCATATGGCTCAGCCCCTGGGACCCAATACGAGCACCCATCTGACCATGGGTGAACCTTGAAAAACAGAGGATCTGGTATTATGAGATTTGGAAATAGAGAGCGGATTTGTGCCATAACTTCGGTCTCAGGATTTTTCTGTTTTATCCAGTATTCTGCTTCTGGTCCATCGGTATAAGAAATCATTATGGTCCCCTTGGTTGGATCCATCGGTAGAACATATCGGATTGGTAGATCGCAGATAAACTTATTTATCCCAGCGAACCATGCCTTTCCTTGAACGAGGGGGAACACAGCATACATGCGAACCAGTGGTCTCATTTTCACTTGTTCTAAGATTGGTAGACCCTTAAAACATGGTAGAGCCGCTACTGCATCACGAGGGATTGTGACAATTACTTTCTTAGCTTTAATGTTAGCTTGTTTTTTCAAGGAAATTATATAATCTCCTTTTTTCTGAATATCCAGGACTTCGTGCTCAACGAGGATATTCACTGAAGCAGGGAGGTCCTCGCGCATTTTCTGAATTAAAAGAGAGAATCCGCCTTTTACAGTATAAAATCCTCCATGATTTCCTAATTCATGGTCGAGAGATTCTAAGGCATTTGAGGCCCTGAGAGTATCCAATTCTGAACGATATTCATAGCGATTCATAAGATCTCTAGCCTTTCTTTTGCCCATCGTTTTCTGCAAAATCTGTTCAACTGTATTGGATTCAAGTGCTTCTTTTGATAAATTGGAAATTCCAGAATTAGAAAAGATATTTGTAAAATTCACAGATTCGGAACCTTCAGGAGTTCGCCAATCTATCTCGCCACCGATCGGAATTGTTTCAATTTGATATCCTTTTAAAAGTTTCAAGACCTGGTGATGAGATTTATGGATTCTTCCAGCCCCTGCTTCCCACGATATATCAAGGCCATTCACCGTAGTATGATAAGTATACGTGCGACCACCAATGTCCTTATACTTTTCTAAAATACAAATCTTCGCTCCAGGCATCTTTCTCGAAAGTTCTCTTGCACAATACAAGCCGGCTATGCCTGCTCCTATTATGCATATATCATACATCTACTACTTATTTAGTTTAATTAAAAGCTTCATTTAACATATCAATAACCGTTGCCGTATCGGAGCTTGTAAACTTTCCTAGGAATTTGGAATTCTTAATTATAACAAACGAGGGAATCTTCTGGAGGCCACAGAATCCAAGAGTATACTTATTCTGATCAATATCACACTTATACCAGACAATATCATTATTAGATGCTTGAATTTCATCGTGATTTAATCTAGTGCAAGCTCCACACCAGGATGCTGTGAAATATACAACGACTGCCTTAGGATTCGGATTGCTTGGCTTGAGAAGTTCTTCGAACTGCTCTTGGCTCACTAGGGGGATCATCTGATTTCTCTAAGGTATTGAATGTATTTCTAAATATGTAAAAAACGTAACCACTGAAACCTAGAAGTGCTACACTAAAGAGGAGGGCGGTTGTTGAAAGTGATGGGTTTGCGGCTTGTGCTAAGGCTCCACCTGCTTGTGCTAAGGGTAAAGCGCTAGCAGCGCTAGCAGATTGCGCTAAGGGCAAAGTGCTAACAGCTTGCGCTAAGGGTAAAGCGCTAGCAGCGCTAGCAGCTTGCGCTGAAGGTAATTTATCAAGAATATCAGGAACTTTTTGAAGCATTGTCGTCAATCCTTCCGTCGCTTTCGCACCTTCAGTAACCGTGTCAGTTATAGCTCTTGATGCAGCCTCCGCCGATGTTGCAGTTCCCTGCACGGCTTCCGATACTCCCTTAATTGTATTCTCAGTCTCAGAAACCACTAGTTCTCCTAAGCCAATTGTCGCATTCGTCGCTAACTTGGCAATTGCCCCTAATGCACTTGTTTCAACTACAAGTGGTGACGGACCTAGAACTGACTTATCAAATCTAGACCCTATAAAAGATGCCGGGATTACAGGGAATCGTGCAGGACCTTCCTCAAATACATTTTTTGTATTGAATAAGAGGTTAAATACATCATAGATTCCCTGGGCAAATACAAGAGGTATTCCAATAACAGAAACAAAGAAGGCTAATTGAACAAAGCCTGCAAAGTAATCACCAATTACAAACTTATTAAGAGGAAATGCAATAGATAGTATTGTCGTCAGAGCATATGCAATAAATAACCAGGGGCGAGGAGTCTCCTTCGGTGATTCGACTCCCTCTGCACTAAACATACCTGCACCAATTCCAACTGGTCCATAGAATGGTATGCCAATTCCATATTTCTCAATAAATTCGCGCTCGCCAGTGGCTTGTGCAATATCATAAAAATACCAGAATCCGAATAATGGAATGAAGCTGAGGGCCTTTAGAATTGCAGTAATTGGACTTCTTAATGCCAAATGATCAATTCCAATTGCACCTGTGAATGGTAAGATAACGAGGATCATATATATCCAGTATGGGATCTGTGCCCCTTTCCAATATGATCCTTGTGTAATTTTTACGTCTAGCATTTAGCTTCTAATGTTCTGCCCACTTTAATTAAATTGTAAATAATACTCCTCCAAAGCCGTCAGCAATTCTCAAGACATTGTGATTTACACCATAGACACGCGCATGCAAGGTTCCAGGTGGAGGATTTGGAGTATTCTCAACTGGATTTACAACCGCTGCAGAAAGGTTAATCTGTAGAACAATCGAATCTAGGCGACTTGCATTCAATGAACCACAGGGCTGAACGGATTCAGGATCAAGAGCAAAACTGTATGAATATACGAATAAGTCCTCTGGAATTACCTTATGATATTGCCATGGCTGCACTAATCTGAAATATCCAGCATCTCTTAGCTGAAATCTGTCAAACCCATCTAATTGGAGAACTGCGTCTTGTAGAATATCCTGACGAACCCCTGGCTCATATAAGCCAAGAGAACTGAAATTGAAGTATTCGTGATAACGAGCCATATCGTCACGCTGAACAAACCAGAATAGTTCTCTAATAGGATGATTAAACTCAACGCGTAGCGATGCAGAAGTAGCACCGGGGGCAATAGGTAAGGGCGCTGTATATTGCACCTGCTCAATTAAATACTCGTGGGTATTGCTAACGAAACGTCTTCTTTCCTCCACGTCTAGATAAATATAATCACCCCATAACATAAGGTCAACTATGGAAGCTGGCTTTACTTCCAGATTGCCACAATTGGGTGACGAGAGATTTGCAGAGTAAAAGGCCTGATTTAGAGGTCGTAGTGTTAGATTGATACGAACGGGGTGATACTGGAGTGCAATAAGAGGCAAGGCAAGTCCAGGATTTTTGCAGAACCAAAAACGTAATGGAATATATAGCTTCTGAGGGCCGTAAATGTTGGGAGGATTGTATCCATCCACCTTACCAATCATGTTATAGAATCCCACTTGCTTGTCGGTCGTAGTTGCATAGGAGGACCAAATCTCCATCCACTCACCATTCTGTCTATCGATTTCCTGCTCACCAATTTCAATTGTTATTTCCTGAATTAGAGCATGGCCGATTGAATTTATATATGATACAGGATCACCTGAGGTCAGTGTAAGTGCCGGTAAAGTGACTTCTAAAATAATTTGACTTAGGAGATCACCCCGACGTGGAACTAGGCACGATATACGCTTTCCGAAATCAGGTGTTCCATCAAAATACATAGGTTGACTCTCAATTGCGAAATTTGTATAACGTCTGTAAACCATCTTAAACCAGGTCATCTGAGGATTTCCAGTTAGAAACACATCTTGTTTTCCATGTGCAACTAATTGTAATAATCCTCCTTGTCCAGGCATCTACATGTATAAAAGGAAAAGTAATAACCCTTTAATTACGCTATGACCCATAATCCGGAAAAGAAAATCTATTACTAGTATAGTATGGCATCATTTCAAAAAACGCAATATATTGATGTATTAGGTGTAAAGAAAATTTATGCAAAGGGAGATAACAATCAAAATATTGGAGCAGCTCGTATTTTAACCGCGGATGGTATTGGAGGAACTTCGTGGGAGGATAATATTGCACTTTCAAGTGTGTCAATAGTTCTTAATAATATTTCTACTATTAATACAAATCTATCTTACAATATAAGTACTTTTAATTCTCCATTTTCTACTTTTATTTACACTGCAATTTCATCATTTTCAACTGCTCTTTATACAAATACACAGAATAGCATTAATACGCGGACATTGAATATTTCAACTTTAAATATGGCTGGAACTAGGCAACCATTTATTCAATATGGCTCTGCAAATTTAAGCGGAGGTTTAGTTCTAGTAACACTACCCACTTCATATATTAATACGAACTATGCGATACAGCTGACATATATAAAAAATACTACTGCCCCTGTAGTTCCTATAAGTTTTTCAACGGTCACATCTAGTAATTTTCAAGTGTATGGGGATGCAGCGACAAGATTTTACTGGACAACGTATGGCAATACCTTTTAATAGTGCTTTGCCTTTGCCACAGTGGGGTCTTAGGGGGCTTCGCCCCCCTAAAGGTCTAAACTCGTAGCAAGTATCTTTATATAGATGTTTGCGACGAATCCTAAAACGGGTGGCAAGATTCGTATTATGAATTCTGATGCTTCTATTTGGAAGGATTCTAAGACACTTACCTATATGAATCAGCCTTTTTCTAAAGATAAGAGGCGATGGAAGCGCTGGGATATTCTTGTAACTTCCGTGAAGCCCGAGTTTCTTCTATGGAAGCCCGATATTGTTCTACTGACCGAGGAGACACCTGAATCCAATGCATGGCTGAAAATAGAGAAAGCCAGGAAAGTGCGTTTTATTCTAGTTTCACTAAAGGCGATTAAAACACTTTCCAAGGAATTTGATGTTTCTAGCCTTGGTAATGTAATCTGTCTAGAGGAGTTTGATTCAATGTATCCCTTCCTTGGACCTGCGTGGAATGGGACTCTTGATGACGCCATTATGTGTGCAGCCGTTGTTTTCAGATATAACAGATTAATTGGCATGGGTCTTAGTAGCACGCACACGCGTCTACAGAATCTACGTTTCAAGGATCTCAAGCTTTCTGTTCTTGAAACACATACAGGCCCAGAGCCTCTTGTTTTAATTCAGCAATACTATAAACCAGCCGATAAATCTCGCGAAAAAGAGCTGAAAAAGTGCCTAGAAATGAATTTAAAATGCGATTTTATTGATGAAATTCTGCTTTTCGTAGAATCTAAGGATCTCCAGATTCCATCAGATCCTGAGAAGAAGATTAAACAGATTCCCATGAAATCTCGTCTTTCGTATGCAAATTGCATTGACACAATTCAGAGAGTTGTGGGTGCGGGGAAACTTGTGGCATTCGCAAATGCAGACATTTATTTAAATGAAACATGGAGAGCCATTTGGTCTGTTAATTTACAAGATGTCTTTGTAGCTCTGCTACGTTGGGAGGAGGGTATCACAGAGCCCCATAAGCTATTTGGACCTCGCAATGATTCTCAAGATACATGGTTGATTCATAGTGACAGCGTTATATCAAGACAGTGGAACCTCAATGCGTTCAACATTCCCTTTGGTAAGGCTGGCTGTGACAATGCAATTCTCATTGAATTCTTAAGAAATAAATTCAAGATTGTAAATCCTGCGATGAATCTGCAAACAATCCACGTCCATAAATCTGATTTCAGAACATATGAGAAAACAGATATTGTTGACAGGCCGAATTATATGTTTGTTGAGCCGACTGGTATGCATGAGCTAAATCCTCTTGTCTCCTGGGCAGGATGGGCTGGCGAGCCGACATCTTATGAGCCCCTTGATAGACCCCTGAAGGCGACAACTGCCAAGCATCTCAATATGTTCTGCTCTCAGATGAATCGCGACCCTTCCTTCATCTGGGCTGCTGAGGGCCTCAATACGTATTTACCTCCTGTTGGACAGGATAGACCCATTGAGATGAATGGTGGTGCATTCGTAAGCCCATCTGGACTCGTATACAGACATACCGATATATGTGTAGGAACAACTGATATTCAGAAGGCAGCATGGTCTGATAATAAGCTGAGCCATCTGATGGCTTCTTATAGTGTGGATTCTATGATGGCATTTCATCTAGACCCTTCATGGATACAGGAGCCTGCTCTCTTCACTCTCTACTATCTGTCAAAGGTTGTCCAGCAAAACAAGGTGAATCCCGATGCATCTTTCTGGTGCAAGAAGACTAATGGACTTCTGGCCGCCATTCACTTATTCAAGTGGGAGAAGGCTCAAGGTCGTCTTCTAGAATATAGCGAGCAAACTCAGGCTTTTGCTGAGAAGGTGGTTGGACGCTCTTGCCATGGGACGCGACCAGTAAAGGCGGATATTGATGCTTTAAGAGAGGCAATGGGTGGCAAGTGGAATCCAGTGGTTTCAGAGCCAGGCCAAACTGTCATTGTTCAGGATACATATCATATGAATGGCGACTTGGTTAGCCGCCTATCCGAGAAATTTCAGAATGTTAAGACTATTTGGTGCACGGATAGTGCGACTATTTGGGCAAATGCTCTATCAGGGGCTTCTCAAGTTATCTTGTCTTCTTCAAGCAAACATATCAAATATCCCTCATGGGCGTGGATGTGGCTAGCTCCTGTGGGCTGCAAGGTTCTTGAACTCCAGGAGGAGAGAGAGCCATCCGATTCTCTTGTCCATTTATCTGCGGCTGCTGGACTTGAATGGACACTACTTCAGTATCCTCGCTCAACGGCGGAAGGATTTAAGAAGATTGTGGAGAAGGAGGTTTCCAAGTGGGTAGGAGCTTCGCCTAAGACAACCCTGCCAACTGATACGATGGCTGTATTAGATATGACTTCATCTGAGCCAACTGCGTCATTGTCAGTTGACCTTGTCGATACAATCCCTAGCATTCTGAAGACAGAGGCTTTAGCATTAGGAAGTCCTAAAGGCCAGGCTAGTCCTAAGCCTCTTCCTGTCATCCACACACCCCCTAAATCTATGAAATTCGGATTCTTCGGCCACAAGGGTGATTCCTTCCGTGAAATGCTTGACCTCTGGCAAGAGAAGGGCCTCATCCAGAGAAATGAGGATCCCTCTCTCACCCATTGCTGGCTCGGTGCCCCTGGCGAGACTCTTCTATATGATAGACCCACGTGGACCTGGTTAGAGAAGGCAGGCGAGACTTATAAGCTATGTCTAACTGGCAATCCTAACCCCTCCGAAAAGCCTAATGCTAAACCCTGGATCTTCTGGCCTCGTGAGCCGAGACTTGTTGAATACATGGCGTCTATGGAAAAGAAAAGCTACTGGGACCGCAAGGATACCATGGTGTTCTATGGACGTATTGAAAATGATGTGCAAGGTTCCTATAGACAGGAGGATTGGTCATCCATCTGCGCTAAATACTCCATGCAGCAGAAGGGTGAGCCTTATGCTCTAAATCCATCTGAGTATCTGGAAGCACTGCAAAATGCCAAGTATGGTCTCTGTCTGCGCGGGTATGGACCGAAATGCAATCGCGAAATTGAACTTCTCGCCATGGGCACTGTGCCCGTTGTTACACCAGACGTTGATATTTCTAATTATGCGGAGCCGCTCATTGATGGCGTCCATGTGATTTGTGTATCTGATAAGAAAGATGCAATGAATAAGTTGGCTAATGTAATGACAGAGGCTAAGTGGTTGGAGATGTCTGAGGCTGGCTTTCAGTGGTGGAAGCGTAATTGCTCGGTCGATGGATCTTGGCGAGTGACTTTGGACCTAACGGCCTAATGACCCTTAGTGACAATCTAAACTACTTTAATTATATGAAACATATATGGATCTTGCTATTTGCATATCTGTGAAGAATCGCTCAAATCTTGTTGTATATCAAGAAGATCCGATCGAAACCTATAAGCACATCGCCTCCAAAATTCAGGACACACCGTGCTCCGATCACTTTCCTCCCACCCTCAATCGCGATGCTACTGTTACGCTGAACCTCCTCCCGAAGCTCTTAATGAGTCTGAGAATGATTAAGACTGGTAATGATAATTGGACCATTATCATTATAGATTACGAAAGCACTGATGTAAACGTCCCACATATTGTCCACCAAATTCTAGATGGTCATATTCGCTATGTGGTTCACAGTGAGAAGAGCACCTTTAGCCGCGGCTCAGGGCTTCATATTGCTGCAACTCTAGCAAAAGCCAGAGGCCATAATGCTCTATTTTTCTGTGATGCAGATATGTATTTTACAAGCCATTTTGTCTTTGACAGAGCCCAGGAAGCGCTGCATGATGGCAAGGTTTATTACCCAGTCTGCTTCAGTTTCACACAGCCAGATCACATGAAGGGATTCTGGAGAGACACTGGTTACGGAATGATATTTATATCCATGGAAACATATTTTTCCGTTGAGGGTTGGCAACACAATGTAAGTTGGGGTGAAGAGGATAATGCCATGTTCCGAAATTTTACTAAGGATGAAGTTATACGTTCAAGGGGAATTGGATATTTCCACCAGTGGCATCCGAATTCCATTGTCTTCAAAACTCTTGAATATCCCGTAAAACATTATGCAGGAAAAGCTGCGATTCAGAAAATGGAGAACTAGAAATCTCTGTTTTGAATTAAAAACACGCGATTTCTGAATCTGTAAATGTAGAAACCTCTGTTTTTAATAAAAATTGAAGTTTCTAGGGCCTGGTTAGATGGCTTCACCTGTGGCTTCGCCTGTAGCTTCGCCTGTAGCTTTGCCTGTACCCATGAAAATATCTTCACCAGTAAAACCATTCAAATTAAAACTGAGTAGTCCAAAAGTAATTAGCTACTATGATATGCAAGACAAACTCATCGAGTTAGGTATTTTTAATTATGATAATATAATCTCCGATGATGAAGATCGCTCTGTCTGTATCTTTTCAAGTGGGGGTAAGAAGTTCGTAATGAAACTCGGTAATCGTGAGGATAGGGGAGATACAGCGAAAATCCATCTGCTGAAGAGGGAGGCTGCGATATATAATGAAATCCAGAGTTTCAATGAGAATTCTAGATATTTCCCTAGAATTATAAATTCCGGTGAAGTTGACCGTGAGTTTTATTACATAATCATGGAATACATTGAAGGTAAAACACTCTATGATTATTTAAACGAGAAATATTTGACTGAATCTAATTCTAAAGAAATCCTGACCATTTTGCTAAATCTGACGAAGGCCCTGAATGCCCTGTGGTCCCATGGAATTGTTCACGGTGATTTATCTGTTGAAAATGTGATGATTGAATCTGATCTAAATGTGAAACTCATTGATTTTGAGAAATCTTCAAAGCAGAGTCTCTTAAAACTTAATACTATTGGAACATCGCGGCTCAATTCAGAGAGTAAGGAAAAAGAGGGATATGGGTATTTTTTCTTGCTTCGGATTTCACTTTCTATCTTGAAAAATAGAGAAGCCTATATTCCATTCTTGCATGCAATTAAATCTGTAATTGAAGTCTGCGACGATTGCAAGGATGTTTATTACAGATGTGCACAAATCATAGAATCAGAGCTTAAGAAAACTGGTGGGTCTAAGAATCGTAAGGCAAAAAAGACAAGGCGTTTAAAAAATTGATGGTGTCCCAGCTATATAAAAAGTATATGTCCACGGATAATAATTTTAAATTTATGGAAATGAATGAGCTATGTTTTAATGGCCCATTTATTCGCAGTGTAATCAATAATGATCATGTGATTCTTGTTCACAAGGATCTATTTATTGGTGTTCGCATTTCTGATATTTATCTGCATCTATATTTTAAGGATTTTCCCACAATTTCTGCCCGTCTTTCTCACACTAATAAACAACAAAACGACGATATTCTAAGTTTCATAAACAGAGACCTCCTTAAAATCTAAATTCCCAAACGCTTCTTTCCCCAAGCAACTGTTTTCTTAATTTTATCAACACTCATGGGCTGCGAATACCCACGCACATCAAAGAGACCGCCCTTAAAAAGCTCAGGTTTATTCTCAAATTGCGACGAATCTGTCTGCCAATTATTTTTTCCAAAATAGTTGTTTGATGTGATAGCTGTCTGAGGTAAATGGGTGTCCTGCTTTTCTGCCATTTTAATTCCATCAATCCAGATTTGTAGAGCAGGTCTGACACTGTCACTTGATACCGTTGTAATACAGCAATGTGTCCACTTTCCTAACTTAAATGCCTTCAAGACATTTACATGCTCCATACGCAGTTTACCATTCCAGACTTCAAAAATCAGTGTAGCGGTCTCTGCATTAGTAGTTCTGGCAACCTTTCCATTATTAAAAGGTTTTAATGGAGGTAAATCGCGGGGCTTGATATCCTTATTACATATATATTTATCGACATTTGCAGTAGACAACATAAGCTCCTGAGGTGTCATATCTGGAACTGGCTGAGGACCCGATAAAGGCTCTGGAATTACACAATCACCACCTCCCGTTCGAATGGAGCCACCATCTTGCATGGATGGGTCACCTCGGCCAACTATGCCCACGAAGACATTGTCGATTCCAGCGCCATTTCCAAAATCTATGATGTGAGCATTATTTGTGAATTCATCAAACTTAACCCAGAAAGATAATGCCTTCATTGTGGGCAGCGTTATTTTTTGACCGAATGACATATCAGGAGAATCCCCTAGTCTGATGAATTGATTAATACCATTGAATTTCAATCCCTCTGTTATTTGCACACGGTCATCAAGATTGGTTAAATATTTATCTCCTTCTAAAATCTGTGATGGCAGGGTTTTCACATTTGCCTCGTCTATTTCTAAACTTCCAGCAGTATAGGTTGTAATATTTTCAGCATAATCTTTCATGTCATCTATGAAACGAAACCAAAACATGATTCCCTCATAGAAATACAAGATTTCTGCAATATCTGCTGGCGGATTAGTATCAATCATCTGTTTAGTATCAAAGGTTGTGGTCAGAGCTCTGTAACATTGGGGCTCAAAATGACCACCTGGCATTTTTACAACTGCGCAGTAGTCAGTCTTACCATCGCCATCCACATCACGCATATAATCATCACGACTTGTTCTAAATCCCTGTTTCACCGTCAAAGTTTTAAAACTAGTGCTTGTTAAATTTTCGGTTCCTGCCAGTGCACAAGCAAAGAACATGGAATTTGCACCAATATCAGATTTAGGTACTAACATCCTACAGAAATCATGATTCACACCTAGGCCTTGAACGTCTGCATAACCCGTAACATGGCGATTATCTTGTAAATAATTGCTTTCATCTACACCAAATGAAATATCACCCCGACGGGGAAAATAAGTAAACATTAAAGGATTATTACCGGGGCCCGTCATAAACCCTTCATTAAAATGTGCGAATGGATTCCAGATATCAATGAGTAAAATAGTTATCAATAGTAATACTGAAATATATAATAATACTTCCCATGACATCTCCTATTCGCTCTAAAGGT
>Ga0114958_10000747_pt1 | contig 27391 bp, 26 predicted proteins | sample C_130208_EF_Meta_FD_89577 | JGI IMG/M metagenome (GOLD analysis project Ga0114958, IMG submission 89577) | Freshwater microbial communities from Lake Croche, Canada to study carbon cycling - C_130208_EF_MetaG | ecosystem: Environmental > Aquatic > Freshwater > Lake | place: Lake Croche, Canada... | reverse complement strand
GTCAACAGGGGAGTGTTCGGGGTCAACAGGGGAGTGTTCGGGGTCAACAGGGGAGTGTTCAGGGTCAACAGGGGAGTGTTTGGGGGAGCAAGAGCAAGAGGAAGAGCAGTCGCAGTCACAGTCGCAACCGTACTCTTAGTATTGTTGTTGGTCTTATTGTTGGGCTTGTTGTTGCTGTCATTCTTCTTGCTGGTGTTACTCAGGACAATCCAGTACCACTGCTTATCGTAGGTCACTCTCACCGAGCCACCATTCTTCAAGCTGGTCTGCAACTCGCTTGCTTCTTTCGTGTCGTTCCACGACTTGAAGTAGATGAACACCGAGTTGAAGGTGTGACCGTCTTCGCCAACCTTGGGCACTAGGACAATCTTGTCGATTTGGCCATACTTGCTCAACACTGATTTGATTCTCTCTTCGTCAATGTTGGAGAACATGTGGGGAATGAATAGACTAGTCGTCATTTTACTTGGTTACTTTGCGTTGCTTTTGCTTTGCTGATTTTGCTGTGTGGGTACAATTGAGTTTGATTGCTTTTTCCTTTTCATTTTTTTTTAGATAACACGCACTTGTAACTTTGTTTTTTGATTTTTCAAAATAACTAGAGAACGAGACAGAAAGAGAGAAAGAGAGAAATTTATACAAATTCAAAACAATACAAATACAAAATAACAAAACAATACAACTAAATTTATATAACAATTATATAGGAATGCCATCTGCGTCTATCCATGCTTACACGTGTGATGAAACTGAATACAAGATATTATTGAGCAATATAAGAACTTCAGAACTAGACGAACTGAATGAATTTATTAATGCAATACCACCACACCCTAATGTCCTTTCGCCATCTTCTTTTGAATTCACCACATACAGACGACAAATATGGGTCTCTTACAAGGTCTCCAAGAACGGCATGACATTGCGCAATTGGATTAGCGCATTGCATTCAAACACCACTCGAACGTCTTTTATGAACATTCACATCCGTTCTAAAAAGAAACATGCCCCGGTTGACATTATTTTACAGCTCATAGATGCGTACAATTTTATGCTCACCAACAACATATTATTGACTCAGACAAGCATTAATCCTGATTGCATCTGGGTGGAATATGACTCGTATGGGAAACTGAGCGTGCGCGCAATCAACACTTTAGAAACGTTGGCCAGCGATTATTGCGGGACTGTTGACGTTAACAAGCGATATTGGTCTGCAGAACTTATTCGGAAGTTCGACCAAGTTACCTACTACAATAATAATGAGGGTTTCGACGACGAATCTCCTCCTAATAACATCAAATTGATTCTTCACTCGACAAACCAGCTCACTCGATACAACACAAGACCGTCCACCTTGAGCACGGTTTATTCGCTGGGGTTGGTTCTGTACTTTATCGCGACGAACGAGGACTTGTTTCACGAACAAACAGTTCATGCATTTGACCACATTTTCATCAAGAACACGGTTAACCCTTGGTTGGTGAGGCATATCAGGACCGCAATCGAATCTGACATTTCAAAGCGGCCAACCATGAATGAATGGAAAGAGTCATTTTCTGATAAAAACGGCGGTTGCACAGTTGCATAGAAGGGAGAAGGGAGAAGAGAGAAGGGAGAAGGGGTCGCTCAAAAAAAAATAATATGTGCCAAAATAAAAAAAAATGACCTGATAGTGGCTCGTATTCTTTTTAAGTATCAAACAAATAAATTAACAGTTATCAAAACTATCTAAACCATGTCATTCAGCATTCGCATCCCTCGCATCCCAGTGAAGGTCAGTGGCGCCGAGATTGCAGCAGCATTCTCATTCCAAAACATTGGAGACGTTTGTCGTGTTGACTTTGTCCCCATCGACGAGCGCACTGATGTTCGAGCTGCGTTCGTCCACATGTACAACGTGTACCACAACGACTTTGCTGCGACCGTCATCAGGACGTTGGACGGAGGGCAGGCGTTTCACATCCATCCCGAGTTCGGCAACCCAAAGTACTACTGGATTCTCTTGAAGAACAACAATCCTGTCCCAGAAACCATGTTGAACATGCACCAGCTCGCCCACAATGCGGAAATCCTGCAGAGCGTTGTTGATGAGCAAAGAAATACGCTCGAAGAGCAAAAGAACGCGCTCGAAGAGCAAAGAAAGATGCTCGAAGAGCAAAGAAAGATGCTCGAAGAGCAAAGAAAGATGCTCGAAGAGCAAGGAAAGATGCTCAAAGACTTGAAGAGTCTCGTCGAGGACCAAGGAAAGACACTCGAGAGAATGAACTACTTGCGCAGCATCAACGAATTGCTCGTGCAGCAGCTGAAGGAAAAGGAGGAGAAAGAGAAAGAGAAAGAGAAAGAGAAAGAGAAAGAGAAAGAGAAAGAGAAAGAGAAAGAGAAGCCAAAAGAGAAGCCGAAAGAGAAGCCAAAGGAGCCGAAAGAGAAGCCCAGGAGGTGGAGCGACGATTACGATTCCGACTAAGTAAGTAATCAAACTCAAATAAAAACAACATACAAACCAAAAAAAACAACATACAAAACAAAAAACAACCTAAGAACAAAATAAAAACAAATCAAATCAAAACAAATCAAATGAAATGAAAACAAAAAAGGGAAAGAAAATGGTCGTACGACCTATTTTTTCACTGTATTGTTGTTATTGTTATAAATTTGGATGTTTGTAACAATATATTATGTATTATTTGTACTATTTTGAATGTTCGTTAGATTATCGATTGTATTTCTAGGGTCTCATTGTTGTTATTTTTTTCTGGTTTTAATTCGGGAGAAGATGGCGGTGTTGCAGCGCTTAGCAACTGCTGTTGTTGTTGATGTTTTTCGTCTTGATACATTGTGAGTGTCTCGTAGAAGTTTTTAACCTTCTTGTTTATTAATATCTTGGACGCGTCGAATGAAGACAGATAGAGGCCCTCCAGACTCTTCACTCTCGACAGCGCAACGTACGTTTGACCACACTCAAATATTCCGCTTCCTACGTCTATTTCCGCTGCGTCCAGAGAGGCACCTTGACTCTTGTGAATTGTCAGAGCCCAGGCCAATATCAGCGGCACCTGACTGACTCCGATTCCTGGAATTTTTTCGCTCGCCCAAGTGTGCCTCGACATTATCATTGTTACTCCATTGTTGTATTTCACTTGTGGATTCCCAGACAGCGAACAGAACCCGATTACCACTCCCTGACTTCCATTGCACAGTAGGAGAGCTCCTCCTCCTCCTCCACCACCACCACCACTCGAGTCCGATTGGATGTTTGTCACGCACATTACATGGGCGCCTATTTTCAATTTCAACGTCTTTTCGCACATCAAATTATTCGACAGGTTCTCTTGCTCGTAATTTATCTCCTGCGTGCTGTGCTTGTACTTGTTCTTGTCCTCAATTTCATTCACATTGTTGATTTTATATTCGCGCTCTTCACCCTTTAACAACAGCATCTCACTGTTGTTTATTCCGTCAACTCGGTTCTTTGTGGGATACAGCTTCGTTATCACGAGGCCTCCTCTTTCTCCTTCTCCTTCTCCATCTTTTTGGCGCTGCGCGCGGCCGACATATGACAACAACAAATCTATTGACTTCCGCTTGATTCGACCTTCGCGCACTTGGTTCAGTATTCCAGCGTACAAATCATCCTTCTGTCTGAATATTTTTACCAGCTGCACCTGGCAGTCGCGATGAAACACCGAGTTCCAATCATCGCTCTCGAAGCAGTACCTCGAAGTGTCGGGGTCGTCCTTGTTTCCCACCGGCGGCAATTGGAAAAAGTCGCCCGAGAAGACCAACTGGATGCCGCCAAACGGACGACTTGAATTGCGCATTGTCATGCCAATTTGGTTGAGTGAATCGAACAATTTCAGCGACAACATGCTGACTTCGTCGATTACCAACACTTGGGTTTCCCGCCACATCTTTTTCGCGGTGCGGTTCTTCAATATCTTGCTCAATAGCTGGTCTACCGACGTGTTTCCGAGTCCGATGCCCGACCAGGAATGGAGCGTCTTCGCATTGGTGTTCAAGAGGACCGCTGCGCACCCGGTTAGCGCACACACGTGAATCCTCTTGCCCTTGCGGATTGCGTCCTTGTATATTTTTCGAATCAGTTCGGATTTGCCGGCGCCTCCTGGCCCGGTTACGAAAATATTTTGGCCCTTGGCGTACTTGTCGAATGCGAGCTGCTGCTCTAACGAGAGCTGGTGCTCTGGCTGTTGCGGCGGGTGCTCTACAAGTGCAATTGGGGCTTTTGCTTCTGCATTCATTTTTGCCTTTTTGAAAAAGGTAGAGTCAAATAACTATCTACCTATTATAATTGAGACCTTTTTAGATTCATTTTTTCTACCTTTTCTACCTTTTCTACCTTTTCTACCTTTGAAAAGGTAGAGCCAAACCTACGAAACCTACCTTTTCTACCTTTGAAAAGGTAGAGCCAAACCTACCTTTTCTACCTTTAGAAAAGGTAGAGCCAAACCTACCTTTTCTAAAGGTAAATCCAAAAAAAAGGTATCTTCGTCATCATCTTCATCATCATCTTCGTCATCATCTCCGTCGTAGGGTTTGGCTCTACCTTTTCAAAGGTAGATTCAAAGGTAGATTCACATAGACTTTTTTGGCAGACACCTTCCAAAACCAGGGATGGTCGTAAATTATCTTGATGTCGTTGCCGCCGTTCAGGCGCTCCATTGCATTTTTGGCAGTTTCATTGTCGTGGTTCCACGTCTTGTAGTGAACAAACACTCGCTTGAAATCGTCGTGTTTATTGTGTACAACTTCAATGTTTCTAATCAGTCCCATGTTCAATCTGTCGAATGCTTTGTATATTTCACACTCATGCACGCTCTTGAACACTCGTGGAATGCAAAGAATCGGAGGTTTGTTGTTCATCTGGGTTTTGGGTTGGCTTGGGGTTGGCTTTATAAGTTGTTGGTGTTGTTCTTGGTGTTTGTGTTGTGCTCAGTGTTTTTATTATTCATTTTTTTTACTACGCGGGGTGCTGTTTTTTCAGTGCTCTATTTTCAGTTGTTTTTATTTTTGATTTTTTTTGCATTTTTTCACTTTGAAAAATTTTAGATTTTTTGAAATTTTACAAATAAAAATGATTAGTTTTTGCATTTATTGCTGTCACGTACAAAACTTTATAAATCACCGTTTCTAATACGTTTTAATTAAGCTTCTACTTCTACTATGACTGACGCTGTCTTTGCCGCATACTTGAACCACACTGGTTTGGAACACCATCCGCACCAGTTTAAAGGGGTTAGATGGTGCGTCCGAAACGAGACTCGCGCTAACGCCCCATTTGGAGTGAGGGGAGGGTTGGTGGCTGACGAAATGGGTCTTGGCAAAACCATCCTCATGATTGGAACTCTACTAGCCAACATCTTGACCAACACACTCATCGTAGTTCCAACTAGCCTCATCAGCCAGTGGCACGACCAGATTTTCAAGACCACCGGATATCGCCCATTGATTTACCACAGTTCCAACAAGCAAAACAAGAAAAAAGATGTTACGGTTGAAATGCTAGTCGGGTCGCGCATCGTCATCACTACTTATGCCGCGATTGCAATTGATAAGAAAAAGAAACAAAAACAAAAAGAAGAAAAACAAAAAGAAGAAAAACAAAAAGAAAAAGAAGAACTTGGACCTCTTCACCAAGTGGCGTGGTCTCGCGTCGTATTCGACGAAGCCCATCACCTCAGGAACGCCAACTCGAGGCACCACGGTGCGACTCTGCTCAAGACCGACATTCGTTGGCTCATTTCCGGAACTCCCGTCCAGAACAAGCGACGGGATTTCTACAACTTGTGTGCCGTTCTGAGAATTCCAAAGGAGCTTCACAAAGAGATACCATTCGTCAACCACAATTTCGTACTCCGAAGGACCAAGGCTCAAGTCGGTATTCGAATGGCCGGGCTTGTTAGAGTGAACACTGTTGTTGCGTGGACCAACCCAAAAGAGCGCGAGCTGTCTGAGAGGGCGCATTCTGTTCTCAAATTTAGCAACATTGAAATCGAAGAGGAAAAAGAAGAGGAAGAAGAAGATGATGATGATGTTTTGATGACGTCAACGTCCAACTGTCTGATTGCGACAATGCGCGCACGCCAGATTTGCGTTTTGCCCAGCTTATCTGCAAAGTCGTTGTCGCTACGCGATTCGCGGTACTTTGAAGAGGTGCTGCGCCAGAAGAGCAGCAGCAAGATTGATGCGGTCATCGAGGAGATTGTTCGGACGAAGGACAATGGCAACGGAAAGCTGTTGTTTTGCAGCTTCCGGGCAGAGATTGACGCGGTGCACGCTCGTTTGGTGGAGTGTGGAATCAGCTCGATTGGCGTGCTGGACGGAAGGACTAAAGACCGCATTCGAGTTCTCGAAGAGAAGAAGGACGTCCTCATTCTCCAAATTGCGTCTGGGTGCGAGGGGCTCAACTTGCAGAAAAACTACAGTGAAATTTACTTTGTTAGCCCGCACTGGAATCCGTCAGTAGAAGACCAGGCAGTCGCCAGGTGCCATCGTATCGGGCAAACAAAAAGCGTGATAGTCAAGCGATTTGAAATGTCGAACTTTGCCACTTGGAATAGTGAGGCCGTGATGGGAGTGTTCAGGTCGATTGATAACTTGGAGTTGGACGCGGAAGAAAAAAAGAGAGAGAGAAAGAGAGAAGGACAAAAAGAAAAAGACAAAATGTACAAATTCGGGAAACTGCTTCAAGGGATTTGGCACCACGAACAGGGTATTGCAAGGGAAATCGCATCGTACTTCGGAGAAAACAACAGTTGGAAAACGGTATCTATTGACCGTCACATAAAAACAAGACAACTGGCAAAGCGCTTGATTTCTAGGGAGTTTCAAAATCAACCTTTTCAACCTTTGGAAAAGGTTGAGCCAAATAGATAGTAGGGGGAGAGCGGGAGAGTGGGAGAGCGTGGTTCGAGATTTGGTTGATTTGGCTGGAACCTTTTCCAAAAGATTTGGCTCAACCTTTTCCAAAGGTTGATTCCAAAGGTTGAAAGAAAAACAATATAAAAGTTTTTTGCTGTTTTATTATATTCAGTCGATAACTTGATAATTGTAATTATAGAATGCCTTTTCAAATATGGACTTTGATATACAAGACTATTCGACACAATGTCGTCGACATCCTTGCTCTACCGAAGCAAATTCGCGAAGCCGTCGGATTGGAAGAAATTGTAATTCATCGATTCAACTGGACGACGACGACGCAACCAGTACTTCAACAAGAGGAGTACTGCGACATTGTTTAGTGTAGTGTAGTGTCGTGTAGTGTAGTGTCGTGTAGTGTAGTGTCGTGTAATTCGTCAAAGGTGTATATTTGTTTTCATCTGTATGAACATCAACATGAATACGAAAAGCTTATTTACTGTCGTAGCATCATCCGACGTTGATTTAACAGGCGTTACTTGGTTACAAGTCCCGTCTTCTGTTATTCATTGTTCTCACAACGACGACATTATCGTTAACAAGTTCGTGTATGACATTGTGACGAAACCAATCGGTGGATATCTAGCGGCACTCGACAAGGATTTTGACGACTGGGTTAACGTCTACAGGACCACATACAATTCATTCAAGTCGGTCGATAATTTCTTCACCGACCAGGCGTTTCTTCAATCTTGTGACCAACTAATATTTGCCGACTCTTCATCTCTCGATTACAGCAAAAGGTTCATTATGAAATGCATTGTTGATTTCTACTGGATTAATATCAGCTGTGGCGAGAGACCGCCACCGGTTGTCGCGATATCAGATGTCGAATCGGTGCTTGCGCGCGTATTTGACACTGACGAAGGGTTCAAGAAGAAGATTGAGTTGTATGCTTCGCTGGTTCAAACAAGGAAACATCGCCTCACTCTGCTGCGCGACTACATGGGCGACTATATGTGACGTGTGACGTGTGACGTGATTGATGAGTTACAAAAAAAAATGATTTTATTCTTTTTAGCTTGGGTTCAAATACTAAAACTAACAACAACAACAATTCAAACATCTGTAAACAGCTTACTACATAACACACACACCTCAAACATGAATTCTTATTCATCATATGCTGATGCAGGTGCTGGTGCAGGATTCGGGTTGGACAACAACGTTGGTTGGTTGCGCGACAGCGCCGTCGTTGACGCGACTAATGCCAATTACGAAATGTCTGACGAAGACTACAAGCTTATTTGCGATGCCGTCAAGTTCGCGGCTAAAACCCATCCCGGTATTGTTGATAAAGAAAGGACGTACAATTATTTGATTCGCCGGCTTGGCGAGGATGTGTTTTGGAGGTGGTATAAATTTTTCGAACAGCGGTACTCCGCCAAAGATTTGAACATTGTCGATTCTGCAATCTCGAGGGTGTATTGCTCCATCGCGACTGACAAGACATTCTATTTCCCGTCTTACCCGGTGAGCAGTTTTCTCGATACGGTCGCCAAAGAACAAAAGAATATGTACAGTCCTCGGGGTAAATGGGGAGCTGATGCTATAACGGAGCACCTTGAATATTTAATTGATATCCGAACTGCTGAACTGGAAAAATTTAACAGGATTTTGTACGTCGAGAAACAACAATTACTATTGCAGCAACAGCAGCAGATGAGATACCAAGGAGGATACCAAGGAGGATACCAAGGAGGATACCAACGAGGATACCAACAACAACAACAAGGTTACAGGTCGACGCGTTGGTAATAAAATAAAAGGGAAGCAGCGGAGCAAAAGGATATTCACATAACATAATTTGGGTTTTGGATTTTAGGAAGAGAGAGAGAAAAGTTCAATATTTTTTTATTTTTTATCATACAATAACAACAATGAAATCCTCCTTTACTTTGGTTGCCTTGCTGTCCGCACTTTTTGCGTCTTCTTCTTCTTCTCCTTCAGCTTCGGCTTGGTTGTTTAATTCGACTCAGATTGTTCCCAATAATTGCGTGTCGTTCTCTGTTTCGGCTGGCACTGGGTGCGCATGGATGTGCAATTACTGTTCCAATCAACTCGGGACCTACAACTACTACTTCACTGACGGTGTTTGCACGTACCAAACTGGGGGGTGCGCCGGCAGTCCGCAGGCAGGCGTCGTCTACACGTGCTGCTCTGCCTGAGGCCTGAGTACAATAAAAATATAATTGCCTGGTATTGATGCCAATTATATTTATTTTCGTGCAATTTTTCTACTCTTACGATTGCGGCGGTTACGTTTTTTTGTTTTCCCTCCCTTCCACGACCCCCCTCTCCCTCTCCTCCACGACCCCCCTGGCATCCTCCCCGACGCATGAAGATTTTTGCGAGTTTGTACACCGACTTCTTTATTTAACAGAGCCCATATTTTTACAAGGTCTTTATCGTCTATAGGATTGCGATACACATCTTTAAGTTTAATTGGATTGCCATCCATACCAACATTATATTTTAATATATCGTTTATATCATAATTCACACCATCTCGACTATACAATTGTATCGTTTGTCCAATTATAAAGGTCTTGAAATGCTTGGCGCTGTAACACAACCCGTTCACTTGAATTGTGTTATCTGGTGTAAGTCGTTCCATTGATATAGGACAAATCGGATAACCTTGTTGGTCAACTCCGTTTTGGGTGCAAGATTGCTTGATATTCGAAATCTGTTCGAAATGAGGAACAATTGACATTTTATATAATATGATATTTTTATTATTTTACGCGGTCTAAAGAAAAAATATAAAAAACACATAGATTCATAAAAAAAATGAGGGTTTTCGATTGTACTAGACTTGGATTACTAACTAACAACAACAAAACATTGCCTATACAAATGGATATTACTACTTGTGCCGCTGGTCTCGCTGGTGTTGCTGGTGTCGCTGGTGCTCCTGGTGCTTACAAGAGTCAGATTTGCAGGACCATATGCATGGCAAACTCTCGCAGGTGCTTCGATGACAATACTTCTGAAAACTGGACCTTCGGCGTTCGCTTGCCCCTGCCAACTTCGGACGCCAACACAACCAAGTGGGCGATTGAAAATGGGTTTGACCTGGAGGAGCATGATTTGCAGGCCTTGAAGATTGAATACGCGTTTGACATGACCAGGACGGTTCAACTGCAGGCGACCAACTGCTCGAGGTGCGGCAACTACAAGTGCATCTCGTCCTCTATTGCTATTCATAAAAATTCAAAATGCGAGTGTCCGTGGGAGTTCGATGATGGGTCAGCGCATCGAACGCGCCAACTTGAGCTCTACAAATCAATGGACAAGTTCGACTCGTTTGACCCTTTCATCAAGCTGATGCTTCCAGAGGGAAAGAATGACCGGCTGTGCGAGGACGTAATTGGGGAGATTTTCAGATACCTATGAGGAAGCGAGGAGAGGAGAAAGAGAAGGAGAAGATAAGATAAGAGAGATAAGATAAGAGAGATAAGAGAAAGAGAAGATAAGAGAGATGAGAGAAGATAAGATGAGAGAAGATAAGAGAGATAACGATAACAAGAATATAATTTACTTTTTTTATGGTTGACAGGTTTTTGTTCGCGGGTTACAATAAAAAATGATTTGATTTTTATATTGTCAAATTACTCCATCAAAAAACTAAATAAAAGTATATAATAAACTATAATAAACATGGAGCGCTGTGATTTAGAAGATGTAGATTTGTTGTTTCAGGCGTCGTGCAGTGTGTCACCCCCAACAATGATTAAGCGACAAGAGACAATGTTCCCTGGGAGCGAGCGTTTGCGGCTTTTGGCTATTAAAATTGAAGACGATGATGAAGACAAAGAGAGTTCTATCGACTATCGGCAAGATATTGAACCCTTGTATGTAACGTGGTACATTTTATGCAAGAAAAAGATGAGGTTTGTTATGGACCAGATGGTTTCAACTTACGACGACTGGATTACGAATGCCACCAAACGCAAGATATTAATATCAGATTGGATGACTGACCGTGAATACATACGACTGCGAGAACAACAACATCAACAGCATAAACGGCAACGTCTTGATTCTGATTCGTTGATGGCCCCTATCGAACTTGATTAGAAATATTAGACAATAATTAGAAGACAGAGAGAAGACGGAACAATACACCTTTGCACATTCTAAACGCCGACCCGAAGGGTCTGGCGTCTTTGAATGTGCTTTGGCAACCGTTACTTTGCCACTGATAAACCCACCTTTGTTATATTCAGCAACGCGGCTACGCCGTGTTGTGATATATAAAATCGGCGGTTTAAATGTGCAAAGGTGTAAAATACTTTTTTATTGATATCCATTCAAAAAAAAATGAGCAGATGTACATTTAGATAGCCAGTATCACCAACAATCAACTATCAAACACCATCGCAAATGGATACCGATGCCGCTATCAATAATGTAAATCTACCTTCTATCTTGACAAAGCTTAGATGGCTACAACTTACTATTCAGGGCCTGTATGATGAGGAGCCACGGACAATTCAAGTTCAACTAAACATACTGGTGTCGTTTCGTTCAATGTTCATCATTATTAACAAGCAATTCTATCAATTGTGTGAAAGTATACCGACTGTTGTGAGGGCGCTCTACACCACGACGAAGACTTTCTTGCACGAGTCACTAGTTGAAAATATGAACACGTACAATCAAGACAAGGAGTACATGAAGATGGCGAACTATCTGCTGAAACACATGAGGACTTTTATGCGAAGGTACGATTCGCTTGGCTCGAAGAGTGCAAAGGATGAGATGAAGGCTGCTAACAAATACTGTGAGTCATTCTATAGGTTGCCTGATGACATGAAGGGGGAGATTATGGGGTTCTTGTTGCCTGCTTCCATGCAGCACGTTATGCCGGTCCACATTTACAAAATAAAGAGTTGGTATTAATAGTTTGAGGTTGAGTTGTTGAGTTTGAACGGGAAGAAAGAGAGAAGAAGTAGGATAGGGTGGGATGGGTATTAACAACATAGTAATAAAACCTATTTTTTATTACTATATAATCAAGCAAACGTGGTATTGGTGAAGCAACAATAATTGAGAACCCTAACACCTAACCCTAACATGTAACCCTAATCAAACCCTATGTATTCTAACCCTAGCAACCCTACAAAAGAGAGACTGTCTAACCCTAGCCTCTATACCACCCCCCACCATGGAGCCCTAGAAATGAGTGGTTATTTGAGAAACCGGTGACAAAACGCCCGCCCTGCCTTTAAGCCCTTTTTAACACAATATAACCCCCCCCTAACCCTATCTTCTAACCCTACCCACATATAAAACGTCTAACCCTAGTCTCTCAAACACTACGACATATCGTAACCCTAGCAACATACCATAAAATCGCGCCACACCATGGAGCCCTAGAAATGAGTGGTTATTTGAGAAACCGGTGACAAAACGCCCGCCCTGCCTTTAAGCCCTTTTGATATATATTATCCGAGCCTGTTGTAAAAAAAATGAGCGCGGTTTCGAATACTTATTGGCCTGCACAAAATAACAAACAACTACACTCCGCTCAAATGGACGAATTCGACCTCGGACTTGGATATCGAAATCTCAAGCAATTGAACACGATTCACACATCAAACTTTCTTCGCACAATCGAACTACAGAAGGCATATGGACAAATCAAGTACATGATATCTGAGATGATTCGGGTGGCACATGTTTCGAGAGAACGCAAATATGGATTGTACTATGCATTCTACAGACGCCTAGTTATATACTTGAACAAACACTTCAACTTCCTCACACGCGAACAACCTACTTACAACAAAATACTCACACAGATGCGCAATATATACACACACTCCAATATCATTGTTGAAGACTTGAAAGAAGAAATTGAGGCCGCCAGATTTGAAGAGAGAAAAATGGTCGATATCGGGAAGCACCTTCTCAAGCACTTGCTACGTTACCAGAAAAAATACGAGGGCTGGGCTAGCCGCCCTGCAAAGGCCGAAATTCGCGCCGCTGAAAAGGCTTCCAAGAGATTCCACTACTTGCCCGATGACATGAAAGGAGAGATTATGCAATACCTCTTGCCTACTGACGTACAGCACATTATGCCATCTTTCATATACAATCGGCGGCTACAAAATACTACCTCCACATTGTGAGAAGAGAGAACATTCTACCTCAGAAACCGGTGGTTTTCCTAGATACCGGTGACAAAACAAACTACAACATTCTCTCCCAACAAACAAAAAGATTTATTATTTCATGTACATATTTTTTTTGAGAGAGAAGAACTACACAAAAAAAATATATTATTCCCTTAAAATTATTACGACTACACTACACACACTTTTTTTGATTTTCAGATTTTTTTTGCCTCTACCTTTTACTCCAAATACTCCTCCTCTTCCTCCTCCTCACTGTCACTCTCGCTATCCGGCTCTGCAAACACAATCTCGCTCGTCTCCTTGTTCCATTTGCCCACCTCCTCTCCCGACAGACTATAAACTACATCCGTCGCCTTCTCGTGCATGTACTCAGTTCCCTCGTATTTTATCCTCTTCACTACCTTGGTTACGCGCTCTACTACATCCTCCTTCACAACATCTTTCTTCTCTTTCTCTTTCTCTTTTTCCGCCGCCTTCTCTGCCTTCTTTGCCTTCTGTTCGGCCAACTTCGCCGCCTGTTTCTCTGCCTTCTCTGCCGCCTTCGCTTCCTCCTTCACCTTCTTCTCGGCCTCCTTTGCTGCATCCTTTTCAGCCTTCTCCGCATCCTTCACTGCCTTCTCTGCTGCTTTCTCCGCGTCCTTCACCGCCTGTTTCGCCGCCTTCTCTGCCTCCTTTGCCTCTTTCTCTGCCAACTTCGCATCATCCTTTGCCTTTTTCTCCGCATCCTTCACTGCCTTCTCTGCTGCCTTTGACGCGTCCTTCACCGCCTTCTCTGCCGCCTTCGCCGCCTTCTCTAGCGCCTTGACCGCCTTCTCCGAGTCCTTCACCGCCTTCTCTGCCGCCTTCTCTGCCGCCTTCGCCTCCTCCTCTGCCAACTCCGCCGCAATTTTTTCTTTTTTTTCGACATCCGACTCCTCAACCAACTCCTCCACCAACTCCTCACACGCTTCTTTACACACCGGCATCAACTCCGCAAACAAGTCTGACACCTCTGACACCGTTACCGTCTTCTCCTTCGTCGGACGACCCTTTGATTTCTTCTCTTTCACTACTACCTCCTTGAAATGCTCCGGGTCCACATACACCCCCTGCAACAAGGCTGCCGTCTTCACGTCCTCTTCCGACAGTTTATTCTTCCTCATCACGCTTACATACGACACCGCCTTCTTTTTATTGTTTCCTACAAACACCTCTCCGCTTTCGTAGCACCTTTTACGCTCTTCGATTTCTCCGTACGTACTCACACCACCATTCTTTTTTATTTGAACTTCGCACCTTTTGCACACTTCACTTCCTGATACACTTTCCTTTCCGCACTGCAATATCAGACTTCCTACCAAGTTCACACAACCTTCCTTCTTCCCTCCGCTGTACGGCAGCCGCAGCTTTGACGCTTCCTTTAGACTTTCCACCTCACGCACTACCTCTTCCCACTCTACATCTACATCCAATACCCTTCCCTTCAGCACTTTCAACAACAACGACGACGACAACATCTTTGATGACATTTTAACAACTTTTTACTTTTACTTTTAACTTTCACTTTTCTCTTCTCACACTTTCTCATTTTTTTTTTCACATATTACACTTTCTCACTTTCTTTTTCGACCTTTCAGAAAGGTCGAGCCAAACTCGATTGCAAATTGTTATTCAAATCATGTAAGCCTCACTAAAAAAATATACACAAACCATATTTATTCACGCTAGCTTAGCTACTACTTCAAACCCTCATCACACATCCTTCACTCTACGCTCTATCGTTATAGGTGCCCTTATTTTTACAACAGGCAACTCGGGGAGGGTGAATATAGCGCGTGTTCGCACAACACGCTCGCGTATCCCGTCAGTCTTCGCCTTGTACCACTCGTTCACACTGTTTATGCGACAAAGCATAACCCCACCACCATAATAAATAAATATCTGATACATCAAGAACCCACTCAACCTATCACACAACTTCGACACAACCGACAAGGCAATCATTAATACAAACACTGCAAGCAATACCAGTGTGCGCAGCGGCATGACTAAAATCTGAAGCTTCTTAAACCTTTCTAACCAGATACGAGAACGAGTCATCTTCTTCTCGACAACCTGCTTCTGAGAAGGGTCGTCTTCGGGATTAGGATTTGGTATTCTCAACACACTCTTGTTTCTTCCACTTCTAAGATACATGTTTATATGCACGATTTCTACTTGTTAATTGTTGGTGTTTTCTAAATAATAAATTATAATCCTCGTCATTTTTTTTTCTATTCAGCCAAAAATTCGATATTTCTCGCAACGACCGCAATCAGTGTCAGTGTATATGCAAACAATGACACAAATATTAAATTATTCACAAAGAATACGACAATATTCATTATTGTATCGTGTGTTGAAGTTGAAGTGTATTGTAATAGTCTACTGACTATATGTTACATTCATTTTTATATTCTTATATTTTTCTAGTATTCTTACGTTTGTTCGTTCCGCGTTTTGGACGTTTGTGTTTATTGCGTTTGTTGCTTTGTCGCCGGAGTCGTCTTCTTGTTTTACGAGAAGAACCACCCATGTCCCGTCGACCGGGTTCAGTGATTGCAACGTTTTCACCTGTAACAGACTTATACATAAAATTTACCATCTCCAGTGTCTCGGCGTCGGCAGTTTTTTCAACATTCTGCTTCAACAATATAAAAATCGGATTCTCATAGAGTATTATGTCATTTATGTTTGAATTATTCGATACAGTAAATTTCATGTTTGATATAACCACATATAACGGAATTTTTACATCAGTATCCGTACTGCGATAAGAAAATAGATGAAACCTATACATATGAAATGTAAAATTGTCGTTATTATTTTCTACGTATAAGAACCCCGGCTTAGTTGTATAAGACGATGCACTAAAAGTACTCACTATATCGCGTTGCTCTGTAGTTAAAAATTGTTCGATTCCTCTTTCCCCGTAACTGTCATTCAATAATATCAATACCTGTTGAAGTGGTGCGTCCATAAAAACAGTATCCATCATAAAATCCGGATTCACTTCTTTCTGTCTACAGAAATACTCGATATAGCGAGACACTGGAAGAAACGTAGAAAACACTGCGCATTTATCTAATACTCTCTCGACGAATGTATTTTCAGTAATATTCAAATTACGTTTCATCTGCGAATACGACTCTTTCAGCTCGGTTTCTCCACCAGCGCCTTTACAAATCACATTGTTCACTTGCTCATCCGATGATTTATAAAAAATTATGGTTGAACACCTGCTAGCTATTTCACTTTCAAATTCGGTATCCACTGCCTTGTTTATTTGCGTAATGAAATCTTTTACTACATTAGATTGCACATCGTTCTCTGTAATGTCACGGATGATTTCATCGATGTTTTTATCTTTAATCTGCGAAATATACTGCTTAAAAAGCGAATATGGAACTGTAATATTATTTTGCACGGCATAGTGAGTTTTAAACGACATTAGAAAATAACAGAACCTATCAAGCAAATTGCATTGAATCTCAAATGAAAAACTCCAATTTATTATTGGTGTGAAGACAATACTTGCGACATCGTAATTTGAATAATATGTATTCCGCAAAGTGTTATTTATTGCAAAGTCTCCAGCGTCACCCATCATTTGTTGTAGAATAATACGTATCTGCAGGGCTGGTCTGAATGAATCAAGCAAGATATAGTTTGTTTTATCCGTGCAATTTGATATCACATAGTACAGTGCATACAAGTAATAGATTTCTAGACCACTTAAATTTGTGTATGCTGTTAAATATTCCTTTATCCTTTTCAGTGAAATCGCAGATGGTTTTTGCAGGTATTCACTTGTGCTACTCTCACTGTATCCAGAAACATTATACTTTACACATTTTTTATCACCCACATTTTTCTGTATAACAGACGCGGCTCTTTCGTTTATAGTGTTCTTCATGTATCGTTCAGTATAACCGTAAAAACCATCACTACCACACAAATTACTGTATAATCTATCCAAATAAGTCTTGTCTATACGAGAATAGCCTTTCTCTGCTTGAATTTTTGATTTGCAAATGCCACTCATATACATTACAATTATTTAAAAATGAATCATTCATAATTCTTATTCGCATTTATACACAAATAAAAATGTTCGCTAAAATTTTAATTCAATTATTAGACACAGAAGACAAAACAATCGTCTCATGGGGGAAAAACTCGTTTATAATCCATGATATCAAACGGTTCGAGAGAGAAAGTATTCCAAAGTATTTTCCAAACACACAATTGTTTTACAGTCAACTGAATATGTATGGATTTGTAAGAGGTCGCTCAATTTTGAACGAGATAACATACAATATGTTTGACAGCAACCAATATTATTGTACACCTACACCAAATATAACACTTGACCAGCACATACCTATCCCAGTTACAGGATGTTGTGCGAATGATTGGGTCGTTTGCATCGCAAGTCTTACCCGTTTCGCAATTAACGCACCGCGTCTAACTTGGGGTCTCGATAAAAAAGTACAAAATACAACCGAATTCCTGACATGTGCAAAGCCAGGAGACCGCCTCTGGTTCGTCTCTAACATCGATTCGCATCCGTTACTTGCAATAGCAACATATTGCTCTCACGAAGATTTCGTAGATTGGCCTTTAATAGACATTGATATGTCACATGACGTTGAAAAAGATGGGTGTTGTTGTCAAGGATGTTGGCAGCATCACGGCAAACACAATGAACAATGGAATGTAAAAATCAGATATAATAACTTATATAAAACGAGTGATTACACTAGAATGAACTCGTCGTCAATACCTGAACATATTTCGTCATCAGATATCCAAGTGTTAAGACATAACCCAGATAGGTCTACTTTCAATCTAGAAGTTTGTTACAGTTTAATAATGTTTACTGCCTCATAGTTAGCGAACGCGAACACAGACTGTTTATAGATAACATTGCGCTGTCTATAAATACAAAAAAATAAAATTCCGACGGCGAGACTCGAACTCGCGTTTCGTACGTGAAAAGCACGTGTTATAACCACCTAGACTACGCCGGAATCAGCGTGTATGCCACGCTATGTATACATAGGATTTTTCTTTATGTTGTTTCCCCTAATAATTTATTGGATACTGATTCATCAAAAAATAATCAATTCGTATAGTTTGAAAAAAAAATGATTAAATTTATTTTTGTGGATAAAAACAACACCAAATTCAACAACGCCAGCAAACTAAATCTAAAGATGTCTATCAACGAAGAGGAGTATTTTAAGAGTATTGTCGAGATGAGGGGTACCTTCGGGATGAAGGTGAAATTATGGAGAGTGTGTGATATTTTCAAAAAGGTAAATATGTTTGACATTGTAAATCAGTCTTACTTTATGGGCGACGCAAAGACGAGTGAAAGCTTCTTGTATAAGTGCTACATTGACGCGGTTATGGAGCTCGGTGGAATTATCGGCTGCATGTTCAGGTGCGTGGAAAATGGGGTATTCCACAAACCCAGAGATGTTGGAGGAGAAGACAGTGACGATGAGGACGGTTACAAAGACGAGGAGTATTACGAGAAACTACAACAGAAAAGGAATCATAATATGGAGATATTCAAGGACGCCGTTATTCGTGCGATTTTTGAGATTGACCGGGCACGAATTAAAGTGGCGAAGGCTCTCACAGCGCGCGCGAATAACCCCAGTTTCATTAAGTTGTTTGAGCGCTTCTCGCCACCCAACCTCGGAGGTCAAAATATGCTTGTCGAGATGTACAGGTGTTTGCGGCACATTCACAGTGGCGACATCGATTTTGATTACAAGTTCGGCAACAAACTCAACATCATTGATATGTTCGACTCGATGTTCTGTTCCAAAAACACAGTTGCGGATTATGCGTTTTTCGCCAACGCAAGGGCGTCATTCGACGAACCGGTGAATACGTTTGATATTGGAATCATACAGGCGCTTAGTAAGGAGAAGTGAATATTTATATACATAAAAGAGATAAAAATATACAAAATTATACAAACAAAAAACAAACAGTAAGAAAACGGTCGTATTTATTTATACGATTTTTTCTTATTGTTTTGATTATTCAACGGTCGTTGACACGAAATGTTTATTCATGTACTTCTGCATGTTGAAATAAGTGAGCTCCTCGTCTTCGCTTATCCCTAGCAAATATTTCAATTTGCTATCAGGTGAGATTACCTTACTATTGTTCTTGTTCTCTAGGTTATTTTCCTTGATATATGAAACAAGTGCCCTGGTAACATCGGTTCTTGCAATTTCAGTTCCTTCTTCCTTGTTCATAAATTCACACAATTCCTTGGTGACCTTTGCCGGTTTTGCAAACCCCGACGGTTTTCGTTTGCCTTTGCTCGCTCTTTTAAGCGCGTCCTTCTGAAGACCTTTCACTTGTTTGTTAATATTTTTTTCAATTGCACGAATTTGTTGCTGAATTACACCTATTTGGATTTTAAAGAGAGACAAGTTATCAACTATGCTGTCAAACTGGTCGTGTACATCAGAGTGCCCTGTAGTCGTCATAATATTAACATTCCGAAGAGGCTTTAAATACTTTTTAAAGATATAATTATCTGCGACCACCACGTTTCTTCGACTTGGTTTTGCGGCGCTTCTTATTTTTCTTTGTACGTTTTTCTCCTCCGTTTTGCGATGCAACCGCAACAGCAACCAACTCGTCGGCTTTCTTAGACCTTCTCTTGTTCTTTTTATTTTTATTTTTCTTTCGTTTTCCACCCATTTGCTCATCTTCCTCTTCATCCTCCTCCTCTTCATCCTCCTCCTCTTCTTCATCCGTGTCCTCTTCGTCTGTGTCCTCTTCTTCATTCGTGTCCTCATCCTCGTCCTCTTCCTCCTCCTCCTCGTCAGTGTCTTCATCTTCTTCCTCTTCCTCATCATCATCTTCTTCCTCATCCTTACCTCCACCCTTTTGTTTTTTAGCATTCTTCATCATATTTTTGCAGATAGGACACATGCAATCTAACCGATGACCGTTGCTCTTCTTACCGCTGCTGCTTGACCTTGCAACAAGAGGCTTTGCACCACCACTCTTCTTATTCTTTTTCATCATATTTTTACAGATAGGGCACATACAATCCAACCGATGACCGTTACTCTTCTTACCGCTGCTGCTTGACCTTGTAACAACAGGCTTTGCACCACCACTTTTCTTCTTCATATTTTTGCAAATAGGACACATACATTCAGACTTGTGACCATTCGATTTCTTACCACTCTTCCTTGTTTTGCCGCCTGATTGTGTAGCCTTCTTTTTTGACCTTTTACCAGTCATTGGAAGTTTCTCTCGCTCGACGGCATATTCCGCAAGCCCGTCTTCCACCGCTTTAACATCATCCTTTAACCGATGCAACGACATTTATAGTATAAGATGTTATTTTAAAAATAGTGTCAATCTAAATATTTTTAAAATTATCACAGATTTATTTAATTGAATCTGTCTCCGGGTCTACGCTCGAAGCAGTGTAATTGTCCACCATACACCAATCTTTCTGCCCATCTTGCCCGTCCCTGGGACCACCACCACGTGCTCTGGGAGTAGGCGCGGAACGCGGAGTTGAATTTCTGTCGGGGTAACTTCGGTGAGGTCTAGTCATGTCGCGATTCTGTCTAAAAGATGCAGAACGGTCTGCATCTGGAATATAAATCCTAGGCGGTCGAACAGTATCAGATGGCATCCTATCGTTTGATTTATAATTGACGCGACTACCCTTTGATTCGCGCCTCGTCTCGCACATAAGGGTGCCACCTTTGACCCCAGTTACATTCGTTGCGTTAAACTGATGAACACCGCCAGCAATGTCTGACAGGACAAACTCTACGTACTCTCCTTGAACCAAATATTTGTATTGCTGGCTGGAAACTGCAATTGCAGCATGGTGTACAAAAATGTCACTACCCGACCGATTTCCGTCTGTCACAGTAATGAAACCATATCCGGCCTTGTTGTTGAACCACTTTACTCGACCAAGCAATTTGGACTCAGTCGGTGTTTCCGTGGAAGGTGTAACAGCACTATTGGATGACATGTTTATATATAGTTAAAACGAATTATCTTTATGCCATTTGAAGATGAATTCATTTGTTAAAAATATAATTTATGTGAGACAGTATAAATCTCTCGACGTCTGCCTTCTTGGTGGCATCCATGTCGGCAACTGTGATATTATTTAAGTCGTACAGCGTTATACTATTCCCATAAATGTAATCGTACACCGGAACCATATTAATCACTGATGTTGTAGTTTCCTCGTATTGATAATCTAGATTGTGCTCCTTAATCATAGCAATGACATAATTGTAAATCATCATAGAAATATGTCTAAGTTTTACGTCCTTACTGTCGAATGATTTTTTAAAGAGTGCGTTACAAATGCCATTCATAGCCGAAACATATTCAAGAGATACCGTCATTATTATACATACTCCAACATTAAAATGCTGCATTTTAAACACGCAACAATTCATTCTTGAATATGTCTATCAGCATCGAATAGTCTGGTCTCTCTTCGAATGCAATACTCCTAATAAAGACCATGTATTGCAAAAATATAGCTGGCAGTTCACCTGTACAAGCAAGCATTTCATTTTTCATGTGTTTGATTTCTTGATTCGTGTTATTCGAGCCCCATTTAAATTGGCAAACAACCAGATAAATCAATAGATATCCTAGTGACTCCATATCGTCTCTACGGCTTAATTCAAACAAATCATGTGCATTTATGCTGGCATAGTTGAGCGTACCTATGATATTGTTAGTTTTTCCAGGCGGGATATGTTTGTTCTCTCTAATGAACGTTTTACAGAACCCAAAATCTATGATGTACAATTGTTTATCATTCAATCCCAACAGGAAGTTGTCTGGTTTTATATCTCGATGTACCAATCCCTTATCGTGGATGTACATCAACAGATTAATCAACTGGATACCTACCTGCAATGCCAGCCGAAGAGAGAACACATCTCTTTGCTGTTTCATATACTCGAGAGAAGGACCCAACAAATCAATTACCATGTAATAATTCACAGTGTCTTTACCAAACCATCTGATTGTTGGTATTCCGGTACTATCTTTTAGAAATTGATATATTGCGGATTCATTCTTCAATAGTTTTGTCTCATTTGCTATAGGCTCGACCTTGACAGCGACCAATGCATCAGTTCGCTTATTTCGTCCTTTATAAACGAACCCGAAGCTACCCGAACCAATCTGTTCAAGTAGTTCATATTTTTTATCCATTACGCATACTATTCACACATTTTTATGTAATAAATTACAGAATATACAATTTATTATATGGGCAAATAATATATACCATACAATGAAAATAGTTTTCAGAACACTCGCTTTTCATTTAATTATGATAATAGTATTTGCATGGTCATATTTCTATTTATCGGACCGGTTCGAGAGCAGTGAACACACTCACTACAATAATGTTGTAGATTTTTTACTTCTCAGCACGACAATTCAGGCCGGTGTTGGAATATCTAACCTGTATCCGGTTTCATTATCAAGTAAGCTTGTTATGATAATACAACAATTCATAATGATGTCTACACATATTTTTACACTGTACGTATTTACCATTTAGAATGATATTGCTAGTACAGTTACTTATATCTTGATAATAATAATCATCAAGATATAATAATTATTTAGGTTGAACACTCAAACATAGAGTGATTGATTCGTAACAACAAACTTGAGCATCATCGCTGGTATCTCCTTTAATTTCGACAAGAATGATAAGTTGTTCGTTATTTCGGCAATTTTCTCCATTTCACACGAAATATTATTAATTTTCAACAACGCCTTTACAAATTCGCCCAAGAAAATCTCCTTCTCGTTACTCAATTGCTGAATCACTATTTTACATTCGGCTTCACTCTCACATTTACACCAGTCAGTAACATAATTAATCAAGTCGAAATGCATATTATAATCCATACCAGTGTCGAATGGTTCTTTCGCTTGACACTCAGCGTACATTTCAACCACCTTATTGATAATGTTCTGTGTCGTTCTGTCGCGAGCCTTTGGCACAGAATCTTTCAAATCATCTGAGACAGACACATTGGTGAAACAGCTGAACAGCGAAACTAACTGCAACGGAGTCAAATCAAGAATCGTCTTGCTTTCGAATAGTCTTGCAAATACCAGACAATGAACCTCCCTCAAGTTTGCAGCAATCACTCCCATAGGTGTTAAATAAACTTCGACATTATGTTTACTGTCTGCATCGTCATCTGCATCATCATCGTCGCCGTCGCCGCCACCATGTTGTCGGTACCTAACAAATCCATCCTGGTCCGTCCAATCACCATGCTCACAATTATACGTCAACCTACCAAATTTCACCTCCAACTCAGCTATCAATATACTATCGTTATCATCTTGGACAGCACCACCAACCAATTTTGGCTGGTTGCTCACAAAACCATCGGTCATCAATCGCTTCATAACAACATCAACATTGCTACTAATGTATTTTTCGACGCTATCGAATTGACTCTGCAACATGGATATTTCCTGCCGCTTCTTGATGTATTTCTCGACCACTACTTTATCATTCTCCAAATCTTTAAACTCCATTTGTATTGACTGGATTTCGCGGTCAATGTCTTTGCGCTTCTTGTTGAATGCAGATTGTCGCTTCGCGCATAAATCCAAGTATTTTTCAACTACATAAACGGGTGTTCTATTGTATGTTCGAAGTGCATCTAATTCACCAGTTAATCGTGCGATAGAACTGTGCAGTTCGCCGAGCTGGCTGTCTATTTCATTTGTAACCATGCTTCGTTTGGAGAAGTCAAGTATATTGCGGTCTCCAATGTCTATCAAATTGAGCAACAGATTGTACGACACCTTGAACTTTGAAGTCAGCGTCTGTGGGGCACCTTTCAACATTGTCATGTAACTTGTATTGTCTAGGTCTCTGAATAAATTGTTCAAGTGAATCACGTGTCCGACAGAATCTAAACCCAATCGTCCCGCGCGACCAGCTGCCTGCGTGTATTCGTGACCATACAACACTCGCGAAACGCTCCCATCAAATTTACAGACATCGGTGAAAATAGTAGTTTTTACCGGCAAATTTATACCTACGCTCATCGTCTCGGTACAAAATAGAATTTTTATGTATCCCTTCGCAAAAAGGAGTTCTACCATCTCTCGCAAGACGGGCATTAAGCCAGCGTGGTGCATTCCAACGCCCTTCCGCAGGAGTGAAACCATGTTCACATATTCAGGCAGGTGCAGATACTCTTGGTAATTAGGCAGTTTGCGAATAATCTGCTCGCATTCTCGGTCGATTGTGTAAGGTACCTTGCTGTCAAACTCGAGCAGGTTGGCAGTCATTTCGTGCGCACACTTCTCCAATTGTTTTCGTGAGAACACATAACACAGAGCAGGCAACATCTCCTTTTCAACCAAATGCTCTGCCAACTTGATTAGAACATGTTGACGTTTAATCCGAATACCCTTGTCATCGAACAGTTTCAATACCTTGTTCATTCGGTAAAAATGGGCTTGGTTCATTTCACCCTTTGCATCTCGAATGATAATCGGCTTGTTTGTAACATTTGCAATTTCAGCCTGGAGTTCTTTTTCCTTAATGAGTTTTGGAACTGAAGCAGTGGTTGCAATGAACGAATAATGAATCAAAGGAACGGCGCGTTCCAGTTTTCTCGTCAAATAAACAATTTTGTCGTCCGGTTTTGGCGATTCTCCTCGAGTCTCCAACCAATATGCGAATTTTTCGGGGTCGTCAAGGGTCGCCGAAAGGCCAACCATCTGAACATGCTTCGGTAGCAACATTATACTTTGTTCCCAGACGTGGCCTCGAGACGCATCATTTATCATGTGAATCTCGTCAAAAATAACACATCCAAGTTCCGTAGCAATGTCCATATCAAACGACACGGATGAACTCGGGGTGTTTGCGCTCTTTACTTGATACAACTTGTTCAATAGGATTTCTGTTGTCATAATGAGAACTTGTGCATCTGGATTGGTTTTAATGTCACCTGTTATCAAGCCAACACTAATATGGGGATACTTTTGAGTAAAATCATAGAACTTCTGGTTTGACAGGGCTTTGATGGGCGAACAATAAATCGTCTTTTTCCCCTTCGAGAAGAAATAGTCTAGTGCAAATTCTCCTCCAAATGTCTTGCCGCTACCAGTCGGACAACATGCGAGAACGTGGTGTCCTTCGACAATGGCTTCCACACACCACTTTTGGAAGTCGTGCAGAGGATACGGGTACTTCTCGTAGTGTGCATTATACTGTTCTTCTCGTTGTTTAGGATACGTGTAAGAGCAAATTTTTACCATCTTATCGTAAAATGGCAACACATATTTAAATCTGTTTATTATAATCAAATGCGTTAATTACGCACCTACCAATAAAAATTATTATAGTATAAGGAATTACAATGGAAAAAGAAAAAGAGAAAGAGAAAGAGAAGATATTAATCACAGGAACAGGTCGGTGTGGTACAACATTCATTATAAAACTCTTTTCATTCTTGGACTTTAATACTGGTTACACGAGAGAAAATTACAAACAAAACATATATGACGTATGTAATTCAGGTATGGAGAGAAAATATACGGAAAAATTTTACATACTAAAAAATCCAGAATTTATCAATCAAATGGAAACAATTGTAAAAAGCAGAAGGATTAAACTGAAGCACGTGATAATTCCTATACGCGATTACGACAAGTCCGCGAAATCCAGGACGAAATTAAATCGAAACCCTGGAGGTTTATGGAATGCCAAGAATGAACAAGAACAACTATTGTATTACAACAAAATAATGTCCAACTATGTCTTCTACATGACAAAGTATGAAATCAGTACAATTTTTCTTGATTTTGACAAGATGATTTCCAACAAACAATATTTGTTCGACAAGTTGAAAGTTATATTGGATGAAAAAAACATAACATTCGAAGCATTCTCTTTAGTTTATGATGAAGTAAGCGAAACATCAAAACCTCGGGTTGTTGCAACCCATAGAGTTGTGCAAGCAACCCCCGTAGCTAAGGTAAACACCAACAAAAGCATGTTTTTCATCTGAACACTTCAGCATTCTATTTTTTACTGAATATGAAGACATCAAATAGTTCCATCACATTGGCGGGGGAGTAATCAGAGTATGCATTCCAATCATCGCGCGATGTTATAATTTTGCGAATATTCAACAACACATCTAATAATTCATCCACCGAATTGTACTGGATTGCCTTGTCTCCGAGAATTTTAACGTGCTCAGTATCGACACCAGGAAATGTAATAATTGGTTTATTTTTGATTGAAAACTCTGCAACGGATAGCCCAAACGTCTCTCCTTCACTCCGTGCGTGAATCATTGCATCACAAGTGTTTATGAATCTGGTCTTGTAAAATACATCGGTGTTCTTATCAAGGTATATAATATTTGGGTGCACAAAAAAAGGTTGGGTATTCATGAATACAAAATACACATTACTTGCGTATTGTTGTTGCAAGAACCTCGCGATTGCTTCGTGTGCAATATCAACATTGAATTCGTTGAACCCTCCATGTCTACCAAGTACAATCGACCCTTCTGGTATTCCTAGGTCCTTCCTCATGTTATCACTGCAATCAGGAAGCGATACCATGTGTGGGATTACTTTGAAAATAGTGTCGTATTTTTCATTCAAGCATTGGCCTATTGCCACGTAGTAGTCTGCCTCTTGACATAACGTATTGAAAACACAGTGCTTGATGGTAACGCAATTCTCCCACAAATCCCTGTTATGGAATTGGTAAATGTCCGGCCCTCCGTGCGTCAAGGTATAAAAAAATTTGATTTTATATTTATTTATAACATCAGACATCTCGCCAATATCATTTATGAATATAATTTCAAATCTACTGTTGAATTTGTCAAACGAAGCTCTCTCTGTTGGAAAGCCGTGCATCTGCTGTGCTTGTTCGGTGAAACAAACAATATACGATTTATTGTGCAACAGAGTTTCATTGTGATGGGCATAATCGTAAATTGCTACTTCTGTGCCACGTTCAGTGAAGTGTCTTACAAAAAATACAACATTTGACATTATAACAAAGTACCCTTGTCTCTTTAAGTAGGTTTGGCAATTTATTATATAAAACATTGAATTATTTTTCCCAAATTGATTTTGGAAAATGAAAAATGGACATTTATAAATGTCCATTTTTTGATTTTCCGAAAAAGACATGAACTTTTTGTGTTTTGTGACCATAATGTAAAATTAGC
>Ga0114958_10000745_pt1 | contig 27418 bp, 24 predicted proteins | sample C_130208_EF_Meta_FD_89577 | JGI IMG/M metagenome (GOLD analysis project Ga0114958, IMG submission 89577) | Freshwater microbial communities from Lake Croche, Canada to study carbon cycling - C_130208_EF_MetaG | ecosystem: Environmental > Aquatic > Freshwater > Lake | place: Lake Croche, Canada... | reverse complement strand
TGCTTCTGTACATCAGGGTCAGTCAGCGCCTTGCCGAAAGACTGATGCAAAATCTTGACCACCTCGGGGTTCATGTCGGCCGGACCAAAAATACCCAACCAGCCACCTGCTGGCGAAAACGGAAACTCAGGATAGCCACTTTCTGTCATGGTTGCTACCTCAGGTAATAGAGGCGTCCGTTGCGACAAGGTGGTCACCAACACCTTGAGCCGGCCTTCTTTGGCGTGCATCAGGGGTGCCGTCGTTGCAAACATTGCCTGTACACGACCTGAGAGCAAATCAGCGGTCGCGGCTGTTTCGCCTTTGTAAGCCACCTGAACAACGTCGAGATTCAAGCTCTTTTTTAAATAGGCAAACGTCAACAAACCTTGGTTATTGCCCGTTGCATAATTTATTTTTCCAGGATGTGCATGTGCATAATCCACAAACTCTTTTAAGTTTTTAACGGGCAAGTCAGGGTGAACGTATAAAAAAAATGAAAAATCAACGACCCCAGAAATTGGCGTGAATTGAGTACCTGGGTCAAAAGGTGGCGCGCGCCTGAGAGCCGGAACGACGATCATTGAACCAGCGCCACCAAATAAAACGCGGTATCCGTCGGGCGCAGATTTCATCACATCCAGAGAGCCAATCATCCCTTCTGCCCCAGCCTTGTTTTCAACTATCACCTGCTGGTTAAGGTCTTTTCCAACCAAGCGCGCCATGGCACGCGCAATGCCATCAGAACTGCCCCCGGCCTGATACGGCACGACTAACGTGATAGGTTTAACAGGAAATCCTTGCGCGTAAGCGGCGCTCACCCCACCGATCATGCAGCAAACCATCATTTGCCAGATGTTTTTGATGGTAATGAAATACTTCTTTTGAGGCCAGAGATCGTTCATGTCAACAGTTCACCTAAAAATAATTTTTATTTTTTCTTTTTACTTGATGATTGTTTTGTGGGGACCTCATCTAACCGAGAAACATCGACACCCTCTTCTTTTAAAACTCGCCGTGCAATCGCAAAGGCGTCGCGTCCAATAGGCACTCCACAGTACATTCCTATATGCAACAAGATTTCACGCAATTCAATAAGGGGCACCTTTGTACGCGTCAGCGCAATTCGGAAATGCAACTCAAACTCCTCCATGCGACCTAGTCCTGCCAGCATAGATAAGTTGATGAGGCTGAGCTGTTGATGACTCAAAATACCACGCGCCCAGGTTCGACCCCAAAGTTGGTTGTTCAGATATTCTTGCCACTCATGATCGAACGGGTTTTTTTCTTTCAGCATGCCATCTACATACTGATCACCGATGATGGCGCGACGCGAAACATCACCCACTTTTGCAAAACCATCGTTTTTTTTCTGAATGCTCTTTGTTGCCATCATTGCTCTCCTGATGTGGGTACGCACCACTATTGATTGCGACAGAAAATTTACCTACCCTTATATAGGCGCCTCTTGAAAGGCAGAGCGCCAAGTCTCACTGATTCTTATGGCGCAATGCAGCATGCGCCGAGGATTTTTCTCCTATTATGGACATCATGCCCTCGCGCGTCTAGCGAGAAATTCAAAGCACTGATGATTTCCTGCTAACCTTATTCCACAATGAACAATATAGATCCAGTGTCAGGAGACTGCTGTCATGCCGTTGGTCAAAATACGTGGGGTTCAAGAAATGTTAGTCACTCGCGCGTGCGCGGTGTTGAGTGTCGCGCTCGTATTCACCTTGCCCTGCGCAGCCGCTTGGCCCGATAAGCCCATTACGATTATTGTGGGTGCTGCCCCAGGCGGCACGGGCGATCAGGCGGCACGCATCATTAGCGAAAAGCTTGGTGCTGAGCTTGGAACAACCGTCGTGGTTGAGAACAAGGCAGGTGCAGGTGGTATCTTGGGGTCTCAGTACGTGGCGCGTGCCGCGCCCGATGGCTATACGATCATGATGGCAAATATCGGTTCTCACTCGATCAATTACAGCCTGTACAAGAAACTGCCATATACGCCTGAAGATTTCAGCGCGATCACGCTTGTGATCTCAAATCCTAATATTCTGGTGGTCAACAGCAGTACGCCCTTTACAACGGTGCAAGAGCTGATCGCCGCAATCAAAAAGGATCCTAGCCTTTACTCCTTTGGGTCGGCAGGCGCCGGACAATCTCCGCACCTGTCAGGCGAGATGTTTATGCAGCGAGCAGGTATTCAGGTACCACATATTCCTTATAAGGGTGCGGGTCCTGCAACGGGCGCCTTACTCGGCAACCAGTTCACCTTTATGATTGCGACCGCGCCCAGCGTCATGGCCCAAATTAAAGGCGGTAAGTTGCGAGCGCTTGCCGTGACGAGCGATGTGCGAGCCCCCGAGTTGCCAAACGTCCCCACCATGACCGAGGCCGGCGTGGCAAACATGCTCGTCACTGCCTGGTTTGGTCTGGTCGCTCCGGCGGCGACGCCACAGACGATCGTTGACCGTTTGCAACTTGCCACCGCAAAAGTATTAAACACCGCTGACATCCAAGCGCGTTTTAAAGAGATGGGTGGCATCGCGGGTGGCAATTCGCCTGCAGAATTCAACACGTTTATCCGCTCAGAGATTGCCAATTGGAAGCAAACTGTTGAGACGGCGAAATTGAGTCTGGAGTAAAGCCTACGGCAGCTTCGACTACGGAAGAGATTTATCTTGAGCCAAGAAATCCAAAGGATCAACAGCTTCCGCCGCGAAGGATGTCTAGTTGGAAGTAAAAATAAAGTGTCTAGTAGCTTCGCCCACAGAAGAGGTTTACATGATGGATGTCAAAGATTTGATCGCACCTGCTACCCGCAGCGCCACTGTGTTGAAAAAAGGCTTTTTTGTCACTTGGCCAAGGCTCATTGGCACGCTGGCGAGTGTCGCCTGCGCGGTATTGCCCTTGACTACTCAGGCACAAACCTATCCAAACAAACCAATTACGTTTTATGTGTCGTATGCCGCTGGGGCAACGACAGACATTACGGCTCGCGCGCTAGCCCGCGCCGCTGAGCCCATTCTTGGCGTACCCATCACGATTGATAACAAAGGCGGCGGCGGTGGCACGGTTGCAGCCGGCATGCTGGTATCCAAAAAGCCCGATGGGTACACCGTACTGGTCGGCTCAACTTCGGCGATCACGACTCGCCCGGCCCTCATGAAGGTGAGTTACAAAACGTCGGATATTGTGGGCGTGATGCAGTACAGCTATTTTCATAACGGTTCAGTTGTGATTCCAGCTGACAGCCCTTGGAAGACCATCGAAGACTTCATTGAGGCGGCCAAAAATAATCCGGGTATGTCTTACGCAACCGCAGGTGGCGGTGGCGTAGCCACAACCTCTCAACAGATGGGGGTTGAAGCGCTTAAGCGATGCAAGGGGCTTGATTTTAAACATGTGCCGACCAAAGGTGGTACTGAAGCGAACACGATGCTCATGGGCAAGCACGTGAACTTCACGTCAGGGTCAGGATCACACAACCCTTTGGTTGTTGACGGTGTATTTCGCCAGTTAGTGCTGTTTCAAAGTATGCGCGACGAGAATTTTCCAGACGTGCGCACGCTCAAAGAGATTGGCTGCGACTGGGAGAATCCACCCAATAGCGGCATGCTGGTCACCGTTCGAGCTGGTACACCACCTGCCATTCTCAAAAAGCTTGAAGACACTTTTATGACAATCGCTCAGTCAGCCGAATTCAGAACCATGCTCAAACAGCACTATCTACCCTTTGACCTGAAAGACAGCAAAACACTGAACAAAGATCTGGCACTAGAGACGGCTTGGTATAAAGATTACTTCACCAAGACGGGCGACCTGAAATAAGTCGAAGAACGGTGAAAGATCATAAAAAGACTTCTCGAAAGGCCTAAGTCTGTGCCTATAATTAGCGCAGCAGAAATGCCATGACTGTCATGTCAAGCCCTATTAGTAACAGGCAAGGTTTTATCTAATCCATCATCAAAGCAAGACGTATTCAAGGAGATCAGTATGGGTAAAAATATTCAACTCAAGGCCTCAGACGGCCATCAATTCGACGCCTACGTCGCTGAGCCCGCCGGCAAGCCACGTGGTTTAGTCATCGTCGCCCCTGAAATTTTTGGCGTGAACAGCCACATTCGTTCAGTGGCCGATGGTTTTGCTGCCGACGGCTACCTCACGATCGCCCCCGCCTTTTTTGATCGTGCACAAACCAAATACGAATCAGGTTACACACAACCCGAGATCGGTGCCGGTGTCGAGATCATGAAAAAAGTGAGCTTTGACGATACATTACTTGACGTCAAAGCAGCAATCGAACACGGCAAAGATGCTGGTAAAGTCGGCATCGTGGGTTACTGCTGGGGTGGCGTGATTGCCTGGTTGGCAGCGGGCCGCGTCGATGGGCTGGCCTGCTCTGTACCCTACTACGGCGGTGCGATTCCTAATTTCTTGAAAGAAACTCCAAAGTGCCCAGTGATGTTTCAGTTTGGCGAAACGGATCACTCGATCACGCTTGAGCAAGCTAAAGTCGTTGCGGCAGCGTATCCAAACGAAACCAGCTACTTCTACCCAGCCGGTCACGGTTTTAACTGCGATCAACGTGGCTCTTACGATGCAGCGTCAGCCAAGTTGGCTCGCGAACGTACGATTGAAATGTTCAGAAAGCTGATTGGCTAAGTAGTCAAAGCAGAAAAAAGGGATCGCCTAGGCGATCCCTTTTTTATTGGCTCAGACTGCGGATGTGACCTACCTGACGGGTCACTATCAGCCGCAAAAGCCCCCCCTCAGCAAAGATTTAGGCTACACACCGCTACAAACAATCGTGAAGATATGTAGCGCTGCAGCCGCTTACTTCTTGCCCGAACTCAAGCCGGGAATATCACTGACATGTGCGACCTGATCAAGCGCCATGAACGCGTCAAACAATTTCAAAGCAGAGCCTTCAAAATGCCCGACGGCGGCGCAGTCATCAAACTTAGACCAAAGTTGTTCGCGATTCAACGGAAAATCCGGCCCGCCTCGCACCGTCACAATTTCTTTACTTTGCAAGGTTTGACCATTTTTTAACTTGACGGTCACTTGATCGAAAGGTGAGTAACCCGGCATATTGGGGTGCTCAGCATCATCGGCCTGAACGCTAATTTTTTTCATCAAATCTTGCACGTCTTGACGAATCACAAAATCATCTACAAGCTCAGTCAAGCCCGCGCGCCCAGCTACCACGCACGAGGCCATCGCAAATTGCATACTGAATTTTGCTTCAAGCCCTGTTTGAGGTTGATGGTTACGCAAGACCTTGGTGTTACGACGACTGGTCATCGCCGTAATGCTTTCGATCTGATCCGCAGTCACCGGAGTTTCGGCAACCAAATCTAACATGCCGTCTAACGCGCGATGTGTACAGAAGCAAAGCGGATATTTTTTGACAGACAGCTTGGTGACCGCAAGCTTCCAGATCTTGCCCGCCTCTACTGCAGACGTGGCATCAAAACGACCATTCGGCGAGACAGCCGACAAGAAGCCCTGAGGATGTTCAAGCGCATCTAACGATGAGGTGAAACCTGCCTTCGCGAGTCGCGCAGCCAAGACGCCAGATTGTGCTGAGCGCCCTGCATGAAACGGCTTAGTCATCGTACCGAAGTTAGCCATGATGCCAGCGCTTTGCGATGCGCCCAAGGCAATGGCCATGGTGCATTGCTCTGCGTTCAATTTATTCAAAGAGGCGCAGGCCGCAGCCGACGCAATTGCGCCCAAAATGCCAGTGGGATGCCAGCCTTTGGTGTGATAGTGATCGGGATCACGACGCGCCAACTCGGCCCAGACTTCATAGCCGGCAGCGTACGCGGTTACCATCTCGCGACCGGTTGAGCCTAGGGCTTGCGCCTCAGCAATAATCGCTGGCACCAAAATTGTGCTTGGGTGGCCTTTAATCGCCACATCGTCAAAGTCTAACGCGTGCGCGGCAACACCGTTAATCCAAGCCGCATCAGACGCGCTTGCGGTTTGAGCCCCAAACATCAGTGTCGAGGTGCCAGCAGGCGGTGCGAGCACCTCTTTTAAGATTTTGGTAGGAGGCTCATCACGACCGGCGAGCATCACGCCCACACAGTCTGCAAAGCCCATATGAATCACTTCGACTGCTGCCTTGGGGATGTTGTCGTAGGTGAGGCCTGCAACAAATGCACCTAGTTCACGGGTGATATCGGTCATGATGGCGTCCTTAATTAGGCTTTAGCTTGCATCGAATCTTTGACTTTTTGGCGCAGTTTATTCAACGAACCGCCCATCTTGATTGAACCCGGCAAAGGATGGCCAACCACTTGCTCAGCCAACAGCGCCGACTCGATCAGTTTTTCAAGATCGATACCGGTTTCAATGCCCATTTCGTGACACATGAAAACCAGATCCTCGGTACAAACGTTACCCGACGCACCAGAGTGCGAAGCGAATGGACAGCCACCCAAACCAGCAACAGCGGCGTCAAAAATTTGTACCCCCATTTGCATACCAGCGTAAGCATTGGCGATACCCATGCCGCGCGTGTCGTGCAGGTGCAAAGACAGATTAAGGTCGGGATATTTATTACGCACCGCACCGACTACTCTGCGAATCGAACCGGGTGTGGCCCAAGCCATCGTATCCGCTAAAGACAAGGTTTCGATCTTGATACCGTGTTGTTCACCAATGTCATGAAACGTTTGAATCAGCTCAAGCACGCGCTCAGTCGAAATATCACCTTCAAAATTACAACCAAAGGCGGCCATGATGCTGGCACGATTGACCTCGACGTTGTAGTGCTTAAACATACCAATCATCGAGTGCACGGCTTCAATGTTTTGAGCCAAGGTGCGTTTTTGATTGCGTAACAAAAACTTCTCTGAGGCGGTCAACGACAATGAACCGCGAATATCAAGTTTTTGAGTGGCAATGGCGCGCTCAAGACCCTTATCGTTCAACCATAAACCGGTGTAACGAACGCCTGGCTTACGCTTAAAGCCCGCAACAATTTCTGGCGCATCGGCCATCTGCGGCACAGCCTGCGGGCTCACAAAAGAGGTCACCTGAATTTGCTCAAGACCCGTCTCTGACAAGCTGTCGATCAAGTCGATTTTGCGCTGTGTCGGGATGGGGCCTTTTTCAATTTGCATCCCCTCACGAGGACCTTCTTCAAGGATTCGAACGCGTTTTGGCAAGTCTGACATGGTGGTCTCCTGTTGTCTCTTCAATGAGATTGAATAATTGATATTGAGAACGAGAGTAAACCCATGGCGAATCTTATGTCAACGCGCGTACCACATAGCGAGATTTGCCTCACTCATCGCAGGAAACAGCGTCAGCGCCTTGGATTGAAGGATTGTTCGGTTGACAACGTCAGGGCTAAGACCTAGGATTGAAGGAAATATGGGCTTGAGCGATGTGACCCCGACTGATCGCGCGAAATGCTGCGCTGCACAGTAGGCTCTTCGAGACACCTCTGCCTAAAACAAAAATAACTAAGGAGACACTTTGAACGCAGAACGCGTCGGTAGCCTGTTTTGGCTTCTTTTTGGCGCCGCCGCGATATACGGCTCGCTCGACCTTGGTATTGGCACAATGGGTGCCCCGGGTTCAGGCTTTTTAACCTGTGTCGCGGGCAGCTTCGTTTCGTTAATGGCCTTGCTGTTGTTTGTGCAGTCTTTTAAAGGCGACCCGGCTGCGCAGACTCGCGTGTCCGACCTTTGGGCTGGCTGCAATTGGTGGCGTGCGATTGCGATTTCGCTGCTCATCATTCTATTTATTTTGGCTTTTGAAACCCTTGGCTTCTTTTTATGCAGCTTTATCCTGCTGCTCGTGATCATGCGCTGGCTTGAAGGTTTGAGCTGGAAAACCTCGATTCTTGTGCCGGTCGTTGCAATCGGTTGCACCTACCTTCTTTTTAAAACCATTCTAAAAATCTCGCTCCCCGCGGGAATTTTTGGCTTCTGAGGCGCGCAATCTCAAATGGATTTAGCAGACAACCTCATCACGGGCTTCGCGGTCGCCCTTCAGCCACACAATCTTTTCTTTTGTTTCGTTGGCGTATTAATCGGCACCTTGATCGGCGTTCTACCGGGTATCGGCCCAGTCGGTGCAATGTCGATATTGTTGCCGATCACCTTTGGCATTTCGCCTGTGACCGCCATCATCATGCTGTCAGGCATTTATTACGGTGCACAGTATGGCGGCTCAACCACCTCAATCTTAGTAGGGATTCCTGGTGAGGCCGCCTCGGTCGTGACGATGTTAGATGGCCATCAAATGGCGCTCAAAGGGCGCGCGGGACCGGCGCTTGGCATTGCGGCCTTCGGTTCGTTTATCGCCGGCACCCTCGGGATCATTGGCTTGATGCTGCTTGCACCGCCACTAGCCTCTGTTGCGTTGAAGTTTGGACCGCCTGAATATTTTGCGCTCATGATCATGGGTCTTGTGATTTTGACTTACCTTGCACAAAAATCGATGGCCAAATCGCTGATGATGGCAGGCGTTGGTGTACTCGCGGGCGTGGTCGGTCTAGACACCATGACAGGTCTGCCCAGGTTTACCTTTGGCTCGGCCGACCTACTCGACGGCATCGGCATCGCCCCACTCGCCATGGGTTTATTTGGCGTGTCTGAAATTTTGCTCAATGTTGAAAAGACCATCAAACAAGGAGTGGTCGTCAGTCAGGTTAAAAACCTACTGCCCAGCCGACAAGATTGGAAAGAATCCTTTGCACCCATTATGCGCGGTTCGTTTTCAGGCTTTTTGTTAGGGATCTTGCCAGGCGGTGGCGCAGTGCTGGCCTCGTTTATTTCGTATGGCACTGAAAAACGTTTGTCAAAAACACCCGAACAATTCGGTCATGGTGCCATCGCGGGGGTCGCGGGCCCCGAGGCTGCCAATAATGCCGCGGCTCAGGCTGCATTTATTCCACTCTTGACGCTTGGGATCCCGGCCAACGCGGTCATGGGAATCCTGCTCGGGGCCCTGATGATTCATGGCATCACACCGGGTCCTTTGATGATTCAAAAAAATCCAGAACTGTTCTGGGGTACTGTCACCAGTATGTACTTGGGAAACGCAATGTTGCTCGTGCTCAACCTGCCGCTGATCGGGCTTTGGGTGCGCTTGTTGCGGGTGCGGTATGCGGTACTGTTTCCATTGATTTTATTTATTGCTCTGATTGGTGCCTACGTCATCAACGGCAGCGAAATGGATCTCTACCTGATGTTATTTTTTGGGGTCGTGGGCTACTTAATGCGCAAGTTTGACTACGAACCAGCGCCCTTGATCTTGGCCTATGTCTTGAGCCCGATTCTTGAAGACTCATTACGCCAATCTTTAATTATTTCTAGCGGCAGCATGGGAATTTTTGTCAGTCGCCCCATTGCAGCTGTATTTTTGTTTATTTCAGCGGTGTTGTTGATCAGCGCAGTGTTACCAGCGATTCGCAAAAAACGAAGCGCTTTGGTCGCCTCGGCTGAAGATAACGCTTGAGTCTCAATGACACCACCCATACAGCGCACTCAGGGCGAGACCTCTATTTTGTGGTCTCAGCAAATCATGCATAACAGATACATGGCTGACCAAGGCTGCGACGCTGTATTTTTTGATAAAGGATACCCATGAAATCTACTCAACCCCTTCGTCGCTGGGCACTGGGCTTGCTGCTAGCGAGTAGCTTGCTGACTAGCGGCCTGGCTGGCGCCAAATACCCCGATAAGCCAATTACCATGTATGTGGCTTTTGCCGCAGGTGGCACCACCGATGTCACTGCACGTGCTTTAGCGCAGGGGCTTGAAAAAATACTTGGCGTACCCATCACGATAGAGAACAAAGGCGGTGGGGGCGCAACGGTTGCGAATGGTTTGCTCGCGAGTAAAAAACCCGATGGCTATACTTTATTGGTATCTTCGACTGGCTCGATTACCGTAAGGCCGCTTCTGATGAAGTTAGCGTACAACGCGCAAAGTTTTCGGGTGCTCAGTCAATACACCTTTTACATCGGTGGCCTGGTGGTCAACGCCGATTCGCCCCTTAAAACGGTTGAGCAGTTTATCGACTACGCAAAGAAAAATCCAGGCATGACCTACTCCTCGAGTGGCCCTAATACACAACAACAAGTTGGCGTCGAAGCCTTCGCGCGCTGCAAGGGCCTAAGTTTTAAACACGTTCCGACTAAGGGTGGCTCAACGGCCAACACTGCGCTGATGGGCAAGCACGTGGATTTTGTTGCTGGCTCGGGTTCGCATATTCCATTGATTGAACAGGGGCAGTTTCGAGAGCTCGTGACGTTTCACATTGACGAGCGGGATCCAAAACGACCCGATATTCCGGTGATGAAAGATATTGGCTGCCCGCCAACCAATCCGCCTAATGGGATGATTGTCATTGCACCGGCAGGCTTGCCCGATGACATCGCTGCGACGCTAAATACTGCGTTAAAACAGGTCATCGAATCGGCGGAATTTAAACAACTTCTTGAAAAGTACAACATGCCGTATGCGTACGAAGATGGCGCAAGCGTCGCCAGTAAATTTCCAGCTGAAATCGAGTGGTACACACAGTATTTTAAAGAGGCAGGTTTGCTGAAATGAATCAAAGAAACACATTGCCCACCACGTGGGATGCGGTGGCAGACGTTGTAGTTGTAGGTTTTGGCGGCGCGGGAGCGGCGACTGCGATCACAGCAGTCGAAGCTGGAGCCTCAGTCATCTTGCTTGACAAAGCTCCAGCCGGGCAAGAAGGCGGCAACACACGGGTTGCCGCACAAGGCTATCTCAACACCTCATCGACTGAGGCCGCGATTACCTACTTCAACGCGCTGGCCGGGCCCTATAAAGTGCCTCAGGACATGGTTGCGGTATGGGCCGATGAGATGGGCAAGAATAACGAGTGGCTTACTTCGATTGGCGGCGACCCGCAAGAGCACCAGTTTCAGCCTGCAGGGATTGAGTTTCCAGATTTGCCGGGAGCCGAATGCGTGCATAAGTACCACCACGGCGATATTTTGGGCTATTCAAAAACCTGGGAGATGCTTGAACAAGCTGTTCGTGCGCGACCCATTGAAATCCGTTCTGATTGCCCAGGCCAACGCTTAATACAAGATCCGTTGACGCAAGAGATTGTGGGCGTGGTCGCGTTACAAAACGGTCAGCCCATCAACATCAAAGCCAATAAAGCGGTGGTATTGACGTGTGGAGGGTTTGAAAACAATCAAGAGATGATTCGCAACTATCTAAGCGGCTTGCCTTACTGCTACACCTCAGGCAGCCCGTTTAACGAAGGAGACGGGATCCGCATGGCGATGGAAGTCGGTGCGGATTTGTGGCACATGAATAACTTTGCTGGCCCTTCAATGGCGCTGAAGGTAGCCGAATACCCAACGACCTTTTCGATGATGGCGCTGCATTTTTCGCACGAGCCTGCAGGTGGTTCCGTGGTGGTAGGCCCTGACGGCAAACGCTTTACCGATGAAAAATATAAAACTCGGCACGGCAAGGTCGAACAGAATGGCAAGTGGCAAGCACTGCGCACGCCTTGCCCAATGCACATGATTTTTGATCAAACCATGCTCGATGGTGGCCCGATTTATGACGGCAAACCAACACACGGCTGGACACAGATCATGAGCGGCTATGCCTGGAGCAAAGACAATCGGGCGGAGCTAGCGAAGGGTTGGATCAAGACGGCCCCAACACTTGCGGCACTTGCGACTTTACTGAAGTTACCTGCCGGCAGTTTGGACCAAACAGTGGCGCGCTGGAACGCACAGTGCGCGGCAGGTTCAGATAGCGATTTCGGGCGCACAAAGATGCTTGCACCGTTCGACTCAGGCCCCTATTACGCTGTCGAGCTTTCACCCTCGATGCTAAACACCCAAGGTGGGCCGCGTCGTAACAAACACGCACAAATCGTAAGACCTGACGGCTCGCCGATCCCGCGCCTTTACAGTGCGGGTGAAATGGGCTCGATGTACAGCTATTTGTATCAAGGTACTGGCAACATCGGTGAGTGCTTTGCGTTTGGACGAATCGCTGCGCGCAATGCGGTGGCCGAGACGTCGCTCGCTTAAGCTTTACGTGCGCAAAAAAATACGCCTCAAATTTGAGGCGTATTTTTTTGACTTTAACTCTGATTACTTTTTATATTTACCAGTCAACTGTGGTGTGTGCACGCCTGGCAACTTCGCATCAGCGTGCTCAAGTCGTGTTTGACGGCCCCAGGTGCGCTTTAAATCGTCGCGAACATTGAACGCTAAACGACCTAAGCCTTCGCACTCGAGCTCAATCTTGTCGCCGTCAATAAACGCGTTTAGGCCCCGATGATTCGTGCCTGTTGCCACGATGTCACCTGGCTCGAGGGTGTGAATCGAACTCACCCACTCAATGCAACGTGGGATATTGTGCGCCATGTCGTCAGTGTTGAAATCCTGCATCAACTTGCCATTGTTCCAAAGGCGAATCTGCAATTTTTGCGGATTGGGGATCTCGTCAGCCGTGACGATGTAAGGCCCAATGGGTGCGAAGGTATCGCGCGATTTCATTTGAAAAAACACGTTACCTTCTGGACCTAAACCACGGGCTGAACCGTCAATGAAATTGACATAGCCAAAAACATAATTCATCGCATCTTTAGCAGCGACATTGGTTGCGCGCTTGCCAATCACCAAGGCGATCTCGGCCTCGCCTTCAAACACACTGGCCGCAACATCGGGCAGCACCATTGTGTCACCGTGGCCAATAATTGCACCAGGCGCTTTTTGAAAAGCATTGATTGGTGCGGGTGCGCTGCGCGTACCGTCCTCCATGTAGTTGACGGCCATACAGTCAATATTGCCCGGCTTAGGCAGTGGTGGGCGAATGCGCACCGAACTCACTGGCACACCTGTACCCTGACGAACTGCCTCTTCGATTTTGGGGCGATAGGCGTCAAAGCGCTCGATCAAACCGTTGATCAAATCATGGGGACCCAGATGTGGGATATCAGCCACGACAGCCGATACATCAACCACGTGGTCACCTTTCAGGATGCCGAGTTTGAAATCATTAAAAAATAAAATCTTCATGTTGAAATGTCTCCGGTTTTAATTTTCGAATCTAGTATTAGCTTTTCTAAGTGTGCTCAAGATTGCTGCATTACTTGCCAACCCTTCTGCCAATAAATCAGCATACTGCTTTGGCGTCGTGATGTGTGGAACTAAGCCTTGTTGCACCAACATAGCCTGAAAATCTGGCTGCGCAACAAAGTTTGAAATGACCTGTGCAAGCTTATCAATGATTGGCTGTGGTGTCCCAGCCGGCGCCAAAATACCATACGGCATCCGCTTTTGTTCATAGAAACCCGACAAGCCGGACTCAGCAAAGGTTGGCACTGCGGGTAGGGTCGCCAGCCTTTTTTCGCCGGTAATCGCAATCGCCCTGACTTTACCCGCCTGGATATGTGGCGTTGCAGTCACGGGAGTTGCAAAAAACATCTGAATTTCGCCCCCTAATAGTGCCATCAAGGCTTGGCTCGACCCCTTGTAAGCCACATGCTGGGTTTGTATACCCGTCGCTAAATTAAACAGTTCGGTCACAAGGTGCTGTTCACCACCTGCCGCTGGTGTGGCATAGTTCAGTTGCCCCGGCCGAGCGCGAGCGTAAGCGATGAACTCTTGGTAAGTTGTTGCGGGGACAGCCGGATGCACGACCAACACCAACTCGGTGGTTGCGATCGTGGCGACAGGCGCAAAGTCCTTGAGCGGGTCATACGGGGCCTTGAGCAACAAAGGCGCTAACACGTGGCTGCTACCTGACAGCATAATGCTGTAACCATCTGGCGGTGATTTTGCAAGAATGTCTGTGCCGATCATGGTTCCGGCTCCGGGACGATTGTCAATCACCACTTGTTCGCCCCAGGCTTCGGTTAACTTTTGTGCCACAAGGCGCGCTACAACCGTAGTGGTACCTCCCGTGGCATACCCCGAGATCATCCGAATGGTTCGATTCGGGTAGACCGTTTGCCCGAAGGCGTTTAGCGATAACAAGCCCAACAGAATGAGCGTCAAAACCCTGAAAGCTTTGGTTGTAGTTTGTCGCGACATGCACTGTCCCCTTGTTGAGTTGATGAGTCTACTCTGAGCGGTCTCGCCTCGCGGGCAACTCGCGTGTCCACATGGCGGATAAAAATTAGGTGCTGACCCTAGGCCTTTATGCTAGGATAAATCCCATACAAATAGTTTTAAAAATAAGTGGTTTGAGACAAAGCTGAAGTTGCAGGCAAAAGAAATCTGACGTGTGGCATCTGCCTAACAATTGATCAGATTCCCCCAGAATCCTTGCATATTGGCAATTGTGCACTTGCAGCAAATGCATTCTGCCTCAGCCACTGCATAACCTTCATATCGCATGTAGCCACCGCATTCTAAGGCTCGCGTGCAAAGAATTTAACTGCACGCACTGACGCGCGCGATGTATTGGGAGAATAGTCAGATGGATTTCGGTCATACCAAAGAACAGACACAGTTGCGCTGCGACGTGCTGGATTTTATTCATACGCACATGACACCTGAGGTGTACGCAGAGCTTGATGCCACTGAAGAAGCGCATGAGGCCGGCAAAGGAGAGCGTCTGTCTAACAAACGCGGGCCTCTAGTCACCGCGCTTTATCAAAAAATCGACGACCGCGGTTGGCTTGGTTATAGCTACCCCAAAGAGTACGGTGGCGCCGACGGCGATCGGGTCAGCCAAAATATTATCGAAGAAGAATTTCAGCGCGCAGGCTTGCCCATTAGTTTGGTTGGCAGCGGCGCGCCCGCCATTATGGCTGTGGGCACAGAGCAGCAAAAGCAGCACTATCTGCCCAGGCTGATCAAGATGGAATACTCGTTCGCGCTTGGCTTCACAGAGCCGCATGCGGGCGCTGACTTGGCTGCCCTTCGCTGCCGCGCCATTCGTGATGGCGATCACTTCGTGATCAACGGTCAAAAAATGTACACAACTTCGGCGCATCATGCCACCCACATGTACCTGATGGCACGTACCGATCCTGAAGCGAGTCGACATGACGGCATCTCGATTTTTTTGTTCCCAATGGATACACCCGGTTTGACGGTGCGCCCCCTTTGGACGATTCAAAACAATCCCCGCGCGCCGCGCGGCACGACTTACGGCGATGCGCGCACCAACGAAGTCTTTTTTGAAAATGTTCGTATTCATGAATCGTGCTTGTTAGGCCGTGAAAATCAAGGCTGGCGCGTGGGCTCGATGGGCTTGAACCTTGATCGCGTGGGCGCTGCTCGCTACCTGCGCTCGGTCCGCCGCGACGAAGATATCGTGAACTGGGTCAAAGCGAATGACTTCGGCGGTTATGCGCCTAAAAACAATCCAGCCATTCGCGACAAAATTGCTGAATTGTGGATTGAAGCGCAAGTCTGTCGATTGATGACGATGCGCAGCATGTCGATCGTTGAACGTGGCGGCAACTTTACCTACGAAGGCTCGGCTGAAAAAGTCTGGTCACCCGAGCATGGCGTCAGAACCACCGAAGCGATTACGCAAATGTTAGGGTCTTACGGCACACTGCTCAATGGCTCGCCACACGCTGTTGAAAAAGGCGTCTTCGCGCATAACACGATGGGCGCCTTTCAATCGGGCATCAATCATGGCAGCGTTCAGATCATGCGTGATCAAGTCGCAAAGCGTGGGCTTGAGATGCCCTCGATGCGGCGCGCTAAAGCGGCCGTTAAATAGCCTAAAACTCAGGGCGCGAAAGCATTCAACACGGCAGTCATTGAAGAAAGAATAGGAATTAAGATGGACGTACTTTTAAACGATGAAGAACAGCTAGTAGCGTCAAGTGCGCGCGAGTTTCTTGAAGGAGAATGCTCGACCACCTTGGTGCGTCAAATGGAAGAAGATCCAATCGGACATCCACCAGAGCTGTGGGCAAAATGCACCGAAATGGGCTGGACTGGCATGTGTTTGGCCGAAGAGTACGGTGGCCAGGCGCTACCGCTGACCTATCTTGGCTTAGTCATGCAAGAAGTCGGTCGCGCGATGGCTCCGATTCCGCTGCATAGCACTGCGGTGACTTCGCTCGCGATTCAAAAAGCCGGTACCCAAGCGCAACGCCAAAGCGTTTTACCGGGCGTCTGTGAGGGCAAAACGATTCTGACTTGGGCGTTCTCTGAGCAAGATCCGAGGTTTTTGCCTGAAACCGTTCACACAACAGCCGTGGCAGAGGGCGATCACTTCGTGATCACCGGCAAAAAGCTTTTCGTTGATAACTTTGCCGCCTCTAACCAAATTTTAGTAGCCTGCCGGACTGCCCCAGCTACTGCCAACAATGCAGGTCTCTCATTGTTTTTGATCGACTCGAACGCACCTGGGATCTCTCATGCCCGCCTGCGCACCTTGGCAAAAGACCAACAGTGCGAAGTGATGTTCGAACAAGTGCGCGTACCGAAAGCCAACATGCTCGGCGACCTGAATCAAGGTTGGCCCATCATGCAAGACCTGCTTGATCTTGCGACCGTCTTGTTGTGCACCCAAATTTTAGGCGCGACACGTATCGACGCAGAAATGGCGATTGATCACTCTAAGTTTCGCGAAGCCTTTGGCCAACCAATTGGTGCCTTTCAGTCGATTCAGCACACGTGCGCCGACATGATTATCTCGATTGATGGTGGTGAGCTACTCGCTTACGAAGCGCTTTGGAAAATGGACAATGGTATGCCTGCACAGGTTGAAGTGTCGCAGGCCAAAGCGTTTTGTAATGACAAGTGCCCTGCGGTCTGTCGTAACTCGCAGTCAATTCATGGTGGCATCGGTTTCATGATGGAGTTTGATTTACATCTTTGGCTGCGACGCGTCACAGCGTGGTCGATGCGTTTAGGAACGAGTTACGAGCATCGTGAGCGCATTGCTCAGGCGCTGTTGGATATGCCTGGTCATATTGTGCTGGGTCAACCGGTTCCGGCACAGGTCTGAAGTCTGTTGCGTGTGGTGTAGCAGGATCGAATCGCTTGCGACTGGAGTTTGATGCATTGCTTAAATCTACCAGTCACAATCTTTTAAGTAGGCCGATTCGCCGCCTATTTAGTGCAACGATTTTTTAAAACATTAATATTATTTTCGAGATAAGCAATATGAAATGTCTAGTTTGCGGTAAAGCGATCGACCTCGAAGGCGCCGAGTCCAAAACCGGTGAAACCGCCCACGGCGCCAAAGAAATTGATCCGTCTAAGGGGACTCGTCAGTTTCATGATGGCGACTGGTACTACTTTGACACGCTGAACTGTCGCAGCAAATTCACGATTAGCCCACAGCGCTACCTGACGCCAAAGGCTTGACATATGAACTGTTGCGCGCACCTTCTTAGGTTTCTGGTTGTTTGCGCGGCGTCTGTAAGCGCAGTGGTATCCACAAGCTGGGCGCAAAGCTTTCCAAGTCGTCCGATCAAGCTAGTGGTCCCCTACGTGCCGGGCGGCGGCGCCGATACGGTGGCACGCGTGATGGCTCAGGGGTTGACTGAAGAATTTAGTCAGACAGTGATGGTTGAGAACAAAGGGGGGGCCAACACGATTATCGGTACCGAGTTTGTCGCGAACGCGCCGCCCGATGGCTATACGCTGCTGATCTGTACCACTGCCCACGCCATCAATCCAAGTCTGTACAAACTAAACTTTGACACACTGAAGGCGTTTACCCACGTCACCATGCATTTGGGTGCAAGTCTCTTACTCGTCGTTCATCCGGCTGTTCCTGCGAACAACGTGAGCGAGCTCATTGCACTAGCAAAAGCACAACCCGGCAAACTCACCTTTGCCTCATACGGCACTGGTAGCCCAGGGCACTTAGCGGGCGAGCTCTTTATGAAGCTCACAGGTACCGAGATGCTTCATATCCCCTACAAAGGCAGCTCACCATCCATCGCCGATGTTGTTGCAGGTCGGGCCACAATGTCTTTTGCAGTGCTTGAGCCTGTATTGCCATTCGTCAAGTCGGGTCATGTCAAAGCACTGGGTGTAGTGATGGCCGAGCGAGCAACGCAACTGCCTGAAATGCCTACGATCGGTGAGACGGTCAGTGGTTTTGCCATCAGTGGCTTTAATGGCGTGTGCGCGCCTTCGGCCACGCCCAAACCTGTCATTGAGCGTCTCAACGCAGCCATCATTAAAGTCATGACCAACCCTGCGGTGCGCGATCGGTTGATTAAGAGTGGGTCGGATATTCTTGAACGCCCCTTGCCTACCCCAGAATTTGAAGTCTTTGTAAGAGGCGAGGTACTACGCTGGCAAAAAATTGTGCAAGACGCCGGTGTTAAAGTGAATTAGTCAACAGTCAGCATCAATCATTCTTGAAGTGAATTAGTCAACAGACAGTATTGATAATTTTTATTAAGTAAACGAATTAGCAGTGAGCATCGGTCACCCTTTTTAAGTGAACGAATTAGTAGCCAGCATCAGTCATTTTTTTAAGTAAACGAGTCAGCAGTCAGTATCAGTCATTCTTTTTAAAATCTGGGAGATTAAAAATGTCCGCCCTTTCCGACTCACTAAAAAAATATATCGGAATGAAATCCACGACCGAAATGGCGTGTGATTCCGTTGAACGTGGTGCAGTGCGCCGTTACGCGCAAGCTATCATGTACGAAGATCCGATCTTTGATAAGCCTTGTGCCAACAATGCTCGCTACGGCGGTCCTGTTGCACCACCGTTATTTCCGACGCATCTGGCCCGACGCGCTTTTGGTGTACCAGATCCCATTCAAGCCAATGCGCGCAACATAGACTTTGATGGAATCGTAGCTGCCACAAGTTCAGGCGGCTTGCCCGCGCTCGAACCCTTAAACGGCTATGCGCTGCTCAATGGTGGCTCAGAAATTGAGTTCTTTCGTTACGCACGTCACGGCGAAACCGTCAGTCAAACCTCAAGCTACGCAGACATCAGCGAGAAAGAGACCAGCAAAGGCCCGATTGTGTTGGTTGTGACAGAGACAGAATATCGAAATGGTGACGGTGAGTTGTTAATTCGCACCCGTCGCACACAAATCCGGAGAAAATAATATGGCACTCGGTACCACGCCTAATTTTGAAGATGTCGCGATTGGCTCTGACATCCCAGGGCTAGAAAAAGGCCCTCTGACCACAGCACACTTAATGCGCTGGTCTGCTGCCATGGAAAACTGGCACAAAATTCATTACGACAAGCCCTTTGCCATGGAACACGACAAATTGCCGGGCCTGCTGATTAACGGCTCGCTCAAACAACAGTTTGTCATGCAGATGCTTGCTGATTGGGCAGGGCCAAACGGCTGGGCCTGGAAAGCAAGCTTCCAGTTTCGCGCGATGAATATTGTTGAAGAGGCGGTACGCGTCTGGGGTCGCGTCACCGCAAAACGTGATGGCCCAGGATACGGCTTAATTGATATCGAACTTGGCATTCTCAACGATGCGGGCAAAGAGTCAACGCCTGGCACTGCGACAGTAGCGCTGCCTTACAAAAATGGTCAGCCCGTTCCCTATCCTTTTGTTCCACCCGCAGCCTAAGTCGAGTTCGTATGCAACATGCGTTACAGGGCGTCCGCGTTCTGGATCTGAGTCACGGTATCGCCGGGCCCTTTGCGGCCCGGCTACTAGGCGACTACGGTGCAGACGTTATCAAAGTTGAACAGCCCCGCAAAGGTGATTTTGCGCGCTATCTGGCGCCTCTGAAAACCGATGCAGCACTGGCCGAACAAAGTCTGCTGTTTCAGTATTTAAACTGGAATAAGCGTAGCATTGCGCTCGACCTGCGCTTAGCTTCAAGTCGACCGGTGATGCGCAAGCTAATCGAGCAAAGCGATATCGTGATCGAAAGCTTCAAACCGGGTCGACTGGAAAGTTGGGGCTACGGCGTTGACCAGCTACTCGAATGGAATTCAACTTTGGTTGTAACCTCGGTGACTAACTTTGGTCAGACCGGGCCGTATGCTCAATACCGCGCCAGCGATCTGACCCTGCAGGCGATGAGCGGGATCATGGCCATTAGCGGGCAAGTTGATCGTGAACCACTCAAACATGGTCTGTCACAATCTTTCTACTGTGCGGGCCTCACAGCGGCCTATGCCTCAACTATGGCCTATAGCGCTGCGCAAGCCGATCAATTCGGTGAGCACGTTGACGTATCCATTCATGAGTGCCTTGCCTCTGAATTAGTTTTGAATCAGTCTTACTACGGTTTTTTAGGTGCGGTGCAAGGTCGCCGAGCCGTCGTGCAGGATCCCTTCGCGGGCGAACCGATCGCAGCACGCAAAGGCTTTTTGGCCTTTCAGACTGGCGGTGGTGCGCCATTCGAAACGCTGGCAGACCTGTTTGGTCGCCCAGAGTTTCGCGAGCCTAAATACGCAAGTCCGCCACAGCGCGAAAAGCGAGTGCCTGAAGTTCGTGCATTGCTTGAAGAGTGTGTTCAAGACCGTGATGCAAAAGAAGTTTTTTTAGCTGGTGCCTCAAAAAGAATATTGATTGGGATGGTGCAAAGCGCAGACGACTTGCTGAACTGCGAACACCTCAATGAGCGACAGGCGTTTGCTGAAGTACCGCACCCAGCAACCAACACACACTTACAGTTTCCGGCAGAGCTCACTAAACTTTCTGTTACGCCAACAAAGGTACGTCGTCGCTCGCCCATGTTAGATGAACATCGTCACGAAATTCTAGTCACCCAGCTTGGCTTAAGCACGGCCGAGCTCGCGAGCCTTGATGTTGTGACAACGGCGGTGCATTGATCATGGAAAAGAAAAAGAAACTTCCTTTAGAGGGCGTTCGCGTTTTAGATTTGTCGTACGTCTTTGCCGTACCTTACATGGCCGGACTCTTAAGCGACCTGGGCGCTGAGATCATCAAAATTGAAGCACCACACAAATTGGACCAAACCCGCGGTCGCGCGTTTGGTCCCTATCTCGATAATGACCCGGCGCAAGATCCCTGGAATCGTTCGGGTATTTTTTATGTCGTAAACCGTGGCAAACGGTCTTTGGCGCTTGATCTAGGCCAAGAAAAAGGCCAAGAGATTTTTCGTGACTTAGTGCGTAAAAGCGATATCGTGCTTGAAAACTACACGCCACGTGTGATGCGCAAGTGGGGCTTGAATTACGATGAATTAAAAAAAATTAAGCCCTCGCTCATTATGTTGTCCAATACGGGCTATGGGTCAAGCGGGCCTTGGTCTGCGTTTCCAAGTCAGGGCACCACGCTTGAGGCAACGATGGGAGTGACCTTCTACACCGGCTATGAAGGCGACAAGCCCTGGAAAGTTGGCCAGTCTTATCCAGACTTTATCGCTTGCTGGGCGGGTATGAACGCGCTTTGGGCGGCGATCGTACACATGCGCAAGACTGGTGAAGGTCAATGGGTCGACTGCGGCATGTATCAACTGGGGCTCTCTCTCATTCCAGAAGCACTCATTCAAAAACAACTCGATGGCACCGACCGCCCGCGCATCGGCAATGAAGATCTTGAACATGTGCCCAGTAACTTATATCGTGCCAGCGGCAACGATCAATGGATTGCGATCACCGTTGATTCGGATGAGCGTTGGGCAAAGCTCGCGGCACTGATGGGGCAGCCTGCGTTAGCAACAGATCTGCGCTACGCCACTGCCGCGGCTCGTCGCGCGCACCGCTTAGAGATCAACACACTCGTGGCAGCCTGGGCCGTATCCAAAGAAGTTGCTGAGTTAACGCGAGTGTTGCAAGCGCAGGACATCGCGAGTGGCCCGGTACTAAACAGTAAAGACCTGTTCATCAACGAACACTTACAACACCGTGGTTTTTATGAACGCGTCGAACACCCAGCACCGATTGGCCCGCGTCCGATCATCGGCCGCCCCTACCGATTACGCTTTCGTGATGCGCACATCAAGAAATCAGGGCCACGCTTTGGCGAGGATAACGATGCAATCTTGCGCGACATCTTGGGGATGACGCCAGAACAGATTGCCGAAATCAAGGCGAACAAAGTGGTCTGTGACCTGCCGACTAATCCAGGTCTATCAGGCACGATGGATACCGAGATGATGTTGCGCCTGGGTACGCTGTCAGCTGTAGACAAAGACTATCGCAACATAATGGGTGTTGACCTTTAAAGGGATTACCATGCAACGGTTTTCTTGCGCTACCTTTTCGTATGCAGGATTCGTGCGTCTGCTCCTGATGACAACGCTGTGTTATTTGCCCGCTGTTTTATGGGCTCAAAGTTATCCCAATCGCCCGATTACCTTTGTTGTGCCCTACGGACCTGCGGGCTCCACCGATCCAATTTCCAGGCAATATGCCGCGCAACTTGAAAAAGTGCTGGGCGTTGACGTGAATGTTGAAAATAAGCCTGGCGGCTCGGGCACGATTGGCTTTGGCATCATTGCACGTGCCAAACCCGATGGCTACACAATTGGCTTAGGAACCAACAGCATTTTGGCCTACCAACCACTGGTCAATCAAAGCTTGACATTCAAGACACCCGACACCTATCAACCGATCGCTAAGCTCGGTGAAATGCCCGTGATCTTGGTCGTGCGTGCAGACGCCCCCTGGAAGACCTTTGAAGAGTTTGTCGCGCATGTCAAAAAAAATCCAAATAAGGTGCGTGCCTCTGTATCTGGTCTGCGAACGGTTCCAGACTTAGTTGCCCAAGAGTTCAACAAAAATAGCGGGCTTAAGCTGCGTACGATTCCCTTTACCGGTGGCAGTGGCGAAGCATTGTTAGCTCTGTTGGGCAACCGCGTCGAGGCAACGCTCTTTACCGGTGCAGTCGGTATTCCAGGCCAGGTCCAAGCAGGCAAAGTCCGGGTACTTGCTGTCTTTAAGAAGGGGATCTATGACCCCGTACCAGAGGCCACCTCGACGATCGATCTAGGCTATCTCACCACGCTGTCGGCTCAGTTTTATGTCATGGCGCCTAAAGGCTTGCCCAAAGAGGTGTTCGATAAACTCGTCAGCGCTTCAGCCCAAGTGATCAATAGCCCCGAGTTCGCTACGTTTGCAAAAGAAGGCTACGCGCTCGAACCGAAGAGTCCGGAAGCGCTCGGCGCAGAAATCGTACGCGATACTCAGACCTTTACCGAGCTCTTAAAGCTGCTAGATCAAAAACCTTAAAAAGCTCAATATGACGGTTCATTCGATTTCAAAACGTTCTGCATACCTGGCAACAGGCGGGCTCGGAATCTTGCTTTCAGCAGGGTATCTTGCGATGGCGACTCAACTGCCTCTGGGTGAAATGGATGCACCAGGCGCTGGGTTGTTTCCGGTGCTAGTCGGAGCCATCATGTGCTTTGCCAGCTTAGCGACCGTGTGGGAAGGCTGGCAAACACCACGCGCTGACGGCATCGAGCTCCCGGTCGGCCAAGATCGCGCACGGTTGTTCAAACTGATTTTTTTGCTCGCACTCTACTACACGGTGATGCCGTGGTTAGGCTACTCGCTGAGCAGTTGGGCCTTTGCTCTGCTTTTAATGCGGCTATTGTCGACGCTTTCTTGGTGGCGCTGCGGTGCATACGCCGCGCTGATGACCGGAGTGATTTACTTTTGCTTTATCTATTTGCTCAAAGTGCCCATGCCATCTTTTGCACTCTCATTGTAAGAAAATTATAGGTCACGATCCCCATGGATGCACTTGACGGAATTCTGTACGGTTTGAGCGTTGCGTTTACCTTCAACAATTTGCTGGCCGCGCTTGTTGGTGCGCTTGCCGGCACCCTGATTGGCGTCTTGCCGGGCTTAGGGCCCACAGCGGGGATCGCCATGATCTTGCCGCTGAGCTATTCGCTCGATCCAACAAGCGGCCTGATCATGATGGCAGGTATGTTTTATGGCGCGATGTACGGCGGTTCGACCACTGCAATTCTAGTCAACATGCCAGGCGAATCGGCCTCTGTGATTACTTGTATTGATGGGTACAAGCTCACAAAGAAGGGTCGTGCAGGTGCGGTGTTAACAATCGTTGCTGCCGGCTCATTTGTAGGAGGCGTGATTTCAGTGATGGGTGTGATGCTTTTTGCGCCAGCCTTAGCCGAAGTAGGTTTGCTGTTCGGTCCTGCAGAGTTTTTTGCATTAACAGCCGGTGGCTTACTGTTGTTTTCAAGAATCTCGGGGGGGTCATTAGCTGCGGGGATTTTTCCGATGGCAATTGGCTTGGTGCTCAGTACGGTTGGTCAAGAAGCAGTGACTGGCCAAGATCGTTTTACTTTTGGCTTAGCAGATTTAACGCTCGGGGTTGAGCTCGTCGCGCTCGTGGTCGGACTGTATGGCATCGCTGAAATTATGAGCGTCGTCGAAACCCTTCAGACGCAGGTCAAGCCCTTACCCGTCAAGTTGCGCGATATGTTTCCCTCGCGCCAAGAATGGAAACGCTCTGTCGCACCGTTTGGCCGAGGAACCGTGTTGGGTTTTATCTTTGGGCTACTGCCTGGCCCCTCTGCGACGTTGGCCAGCTTTGCAGCCTATCGCCTCGAAAAAGGCGTTTCAAAATTTAAGCACGAGCTTGGTGAAGGGGCGATTGAAGGTGTCGCCGGCCCCGAAACCGCAAATAACGCGGCAGCAACCTCATCCATGGTCCCATTGTTAGCACTAGGCATTCCGTTTGGTTCGGTCACCGCCTTGATGCTTGCCGCGATGATGGTGCACGGTGTGCAGCCCGGCCCGATGATGATGACCGCGCATCCGCAGGTTTTTTGGGGGGTGATTGCCTCGATGCTGGTCGGTAATGTCATGCTGGTGATTTTAAATGTGCCACTGGTTAGCGTTTGGGTCAGTTTGTTACGCGTACCTAATCATATTTTCTTACCTATCATTTTAATGATGGCTTCGATCGGCTGCTACAGCGTGCGCAACAGTATGCTGGATGTGGGCATGTTGCTTGTTGTGGCGCTGATTGGCTACACCTTGCGTAAGCTTGAATTTCAGTTAGCACCGATGGTAGTCGGCCTGGTACTGGGGCCTTTGATTGAAAAGCATTTGCGTGAAGGGCTGTTTATGAGCTTGGGTGAAGTTTCGGTCTTTTACACCAGCCCGATTGCGAGTGTCATTTGGGTCTTGGTGATCGCAGTCATGTTATTTGAACCGCTGCGCCAACTGGCAGCACGTATGCTGGGTATAAAAGTTAAAAAAATTATTCCAGAGAGCTCTGAATGAAAAATATTCTCGAACCCTTTCGTTTTCGTAACGGTGTTTGGGCACCAAACCGATTAGCGCTTGCGGCACTGACCAATTCTCAAAGTCATGCTGATGGCTCGCTCAGCGATGGCGAGTTGCACTGGTTAAACCTCAGGGCTGAAGGTGGCTTTGGAATCATCACGTCATGTGCCGCACATGTCAATAAGCTCGGTCAGGGCTGGCCCGGTGCGCTTGGCATTTCTGATGATGCACAGTTGCCAGGTCTGACGCGTCTCGCCCATGAGATGCATCAACGTAAAAGTCTAGCCTTGATGCAAATTTTTCATGGTGGTTTGCGGGCCGATCCAACTGTATGTGGTGGACAACCCATCAGCGCAAGTGATGGCGGCCCGACTGGCGCCCGTGCAGCAACAGAGCAAGAGCTTGAGCAAGTCATCGAAGATTTTGCACAGGCAGCTGTACGCGCGCACGCAGCGAAAATGGATGGCATTGAAATTCACGGGGCGCACGGCTATCTGTTTACGCAGTTTTTAAGCACCACCGAAAATCGGCGTACCGATCAATGGGGCGGTTCATACGAAAACCGTGCCCGACTTTTACGAAGAACAATGCAAGCGGTACGCGCGCGCGTACCGAAAGACTTCGTCGTAGGCGTGAGGATTTCTCCTGAAGATGGCGGCAACGCTCGCGGTATCGATTTAGACGAAAGCCTTCAACTCGCGAAGTGGCTGACCGATGATGGGATTGACTTCTTGCATATCTCTTTGTGGGATGCATTTAAGCAGTCGATCAAACGGCCTGCAGAACATCCACTCGAAATCTTTAAACGCGTGATACCCGCCGATCTGCCGTTATTTACCGCAGGGCATATCTGGGACCGCAACGATGCTCAAAAGGCACTGGATCTTGGTGCCGACGTCATTGCCTTAGGCCGCTCTGCAATTTTGAATCCCAATTGGCCAAAAGACATCGCAGACCCAGCCTGGCAACCACAACGCTTACCAACAACATCGGCGCACTTGCTCAGCGTGGGCTTGCAGCCCGTGTTTATCAATCGTTTAAAGCCGCGACCCGGGTTTATCGCTGACTGACACGTAGACTAGACCAAGAAGCTGGGGCGATTGGACAAGGCCCCAGAGACACTTCAGTGCCAAGCAATATCCGAATGCGTTTAAGTCGCTTGGCCCACTTTGGGCACTTTTACCCAACCTGGGTCTAACCCGATCGTACCTTGCGCTGCAAGTGCCCTAATTTGTTCGTCGGTAAAGCCAGCCGCCGTCATCACCTCTGCCGTATGCTGACCTAAGCGGGGTGGCGGCAAGCGAATTTCTCCTGGCGAGTCACTGAATTTGATTGGTAAACCCGCCATTGCAATTTTGCCCAAACCATCAAGATCCATTTCATGCACCATGTCTCGCGCAAGTACCTGAGGCTGCACCACAACTTTGTCGATCGTATTCACAGGCGAACAAGGAACATCTTGTTCAATCAGGCGCGTTTGCCAATGTGCGAGTGGTTGGGTGATGATGATGTCACCAATTAATTGAATCAACAGAGGGCGATTCAACGAGCGCATCTCAGGATTTAAGAACCTTGGATCATCGACCCACTCAGGCCTTTCAAGTACGGTGCACAGGCCTCTCCACATCCGTTGATTGAACGAAGAGATCACTAGCCACTGATCGCTCGCCTGATAGGCGCGGTAGGTTGGGCTACCTAGTGAACCACTGCCGCTTGGACCCGGCACTTCGCCGCTTGAAAAGTAACGCGTAAAAAACTGTGCCAACATCGACATGTGGCCTTCAAGCAAAGACGTATCAACGCGCTGGCCACGGCCTGTGCGATGACGCGTTTCAAGTGCCATCATGATGCCAATCGTGCCAAACATTCCGGCACCCACGTCGGCCACCGACATACCCATCTTGGCAGGGCTGCCCTCTGGGTCACCGGTGATGCTCATCGAACCCGCATACGCCTGCATAAACAGATCGTTTGCCGGCTCGCGACTTAAGGGTCCCGTCGCACCAAAGCCACTGATGGCACAGTAAACCAAGCGAGGGTTCACTTTTGACAGGCTTTCGTAATCCAACCCCAAGCGATCAAGTGCACCCATGCGGTAGTTATGCACAAAGACGTCGGCGTCTTCGATCAGCTTACGTGCAATCGCAACGCCTTCCGGCGTTTTGAGATCGATCGCCATGCCACGCTTGTTACGGTTTGCAGCGGCGTAGTAGTAGCTCATCGAATCATGAAAGTAAGGCGCCCACACACGGCTATCGTCGCCTGTGACGGTGCGCTCAATCTTAATGACATCCGCGCC
>Ga0114958_10000744_pt1 | contig 27431 bp, 19 predicted proteins | sample C_130208_EF_Meta_FD_89577 | JGI IMG/M metagenome (GOLD analysis project Ga0114958, IMG submission 89577) | Freshwater microbial communities from Lake Croche, Canada to study carbon cycling - C_130208_EF_MetaG | ecosystem: Environmental > Aquatic > Freshwater > Lake | place: Lake Croche, Canada... | reverse complement strand
CCGTCAAATTGCCAGACGATGTGGAGCCCGATGTGCAACCGCCTTATGGTCCTACCGGTGAAATTTTCCGATATACCCTTCAAAGCAAAGACCGCGATTCCCGTGAATTATTGACCATTCAAAACTGGACGATCGACCGACAATTACGCGCCGTGCCTGGTGTGGCAGATATCGTTGCGTTCGGAGGTCGAGAAAAAACCTACGAAATCGCGATTGATCCAGCTAAACTTCAGAAATATGATTTAACACCTTTGGAGCTGTATACAGCCATTTCTAAATCGAATTTGAATGTGGGTGGAGACGTCATTGAAAAAAATGGACAGGCCTTTGTGGTTCGTGGAATCGGGTTGGTAAAGACCATCGCGGATATTGAAAATACAATCGTGGATAATAATAACGGCAATCCTTTATTGGTTAAAAATGTCGCATCCGTCATCGAAAGCAATATGCCACGGGTGGGCCAAGTGGGTCTCAATGATGACTCGGATGTCGTGGAAGGGATCGTTGTGATGCGAAAAGGCGAAAATCCAAGCGATGTGCTCGCCCGTTTAAAAACAAAAATTGAGGAATTAAATACCAAAGTACTTCCGGAAGACGTCAAAATGGTCACCTTTTATGACCGGGATAATTTGATGGCTTATTGTACCAAAACGGTGATGCATAATTTATTGGAAGGCATCATTTTAGTCACCGTCATTGTATTTGTATTCATGGCGGATTGGCGGACGACGGTCATTGTTTCCATCATCATTCCGCTTGCCTTATTATTTGCCTTTTTATGTTTGAAAATGAAAGGTATGAGCGCGAATTTACTTTCCTTGGGTGCTGTGGATTTTGGTATAATTATCGACGGGGCCGTCGTGATGGTCGAAGGGCTTTTTGTGGCTTTGGATCATCGAGCACAGCAAATCGGGATGCCTGCCTTTAACCGAATGGCTAAAATGAGTTTGATTAAAAAGACAGGGACGGAGCTTGGAAAGGCTATTTTCTTCTCGAAATTAATTATCATTTCAGCCTTATTACCCATTTTTGCCTTTCAAAAAGTAGAGGGCAAAATGTTCTCGCCATTGGCGTATACTTTGGGTTTTGCGCTTTTGGGTGCTTTGTTATTTACCTTGACATTAGTGCCGGTTTTAAGTTCGGTTTTGTTGAATAAAAATGTCAAAGAGAAGCATAATTTCTTCATTGATTTTATTAATAAACAGGTCGGAAGAGCCTTTCTTTGGACTTTCTCCCATCAAAATATCACCTTAATCACGGCGGGTTTATTGTTTGTATTTTCTATTTTCTCCACGCGTTGGTTAGGTTCGGAATTCCTTCCTCCATTAAACGAAGGAGCGCTTTGGGTGGAAGCGAAATTACCGATGAGTACTTCTTTACCCGAAACCGTGAAAATGGTTAAAACGCTGCGAAATGAATTAAGACAATTTCCTGAAGTGAATGGGGTTTTATCCCAAGTGGGACGTAGTAACGATGGTACGGATCCAAGTGGTTTTTATTATGTCCAAATGCAGGTTAATTTAAAGCCTAAGGAGGAATGGAAACGCAAACTCAGCATTGACGGTTTAGTCAATGAAATGGATAAGCGGCTGAAGCATTTCCAAGGGATAAATTACAATTATTCCCAACCGATCATCGACAACGTCGCCGAAGCCGTAGCTGGGATGAACGCCTCCAATGCCGTCAAAATTTATGGCGACGACCTTCAAACCTTAGATGAAATTTCAAACCAGGTGTTAGACCAAATCAAACATGTGGAAGGGGTAAAAGACGTGGGTATTTTGCGAAATGTGGGTCAGCCTGAAATTAGCATCCACCTGAACGAAGAAAAAATGGCTATGTATGGCGTGACGAAAGCCGATGCACAAGCGGTGATTGAAATGTCGATTGGCGGAAAAACAGCGACTGCAAAATACGAAGGGGAAAAGAAATTCGATATTCGAATTCGTTATGCACAGGAATACCGGAAAAATGAGGAAGACATTATGCGCCTAATGATTCCGACGATCCACGGAACCAAAATTCCTTTGAATGAAATCGCTGAATTAGAAGAATCTACTGGTCCTGCTTTCATTTATCGAGATAATACAAAACGATTTATTGGGGTTAAATTTTCAGTGCGCGACCGAGATTTAGGAAGTACGATAGCGGAAGCTCAGGAAAATGTAAAAAATAATGTGCATTTGCCGGATGGTTATTCCATCGGCTGGGCTGGGGAATTCGAAAACCAAGTCCGCGCAACCACCCGCCTCGGCCAGGTGGTTCCCATCAGTCTCGTACTTATTTTTGTCCTCCTATTCATCATGTTTGGCAATGCCAAAGATGCCGGCTATGTACTAATCAACGTGCCATTTGCGTTGATTGGGGGTATTTTCGCGCTGCATTTGACCGGAATTAATTTTGGTATTTCGGCGGGAGTTGGATTCATCGCCCTCTTTGGTATTTGTGTTCAAAATGGAGTGATTTTGATTTCAGAAATACACCATCAGTCCAAAATAGAACCTGATTTACACATTGCGATCCAACAATCCGTTCGTGCCCGGACTAGACCCGTGGTGATGACTGCATTGATGGCCGCCATTGGTTTATTGCCAGCCGCATTAAGTACCGGAATTGGTTCTGAAAGCCAAAAACCGTTGGCCGTAGTTATCATTGGTGGTCTTGTTACAGCTACCATATTTATTCTTTTAGTTTTTCCGCTCATTTATCATTCCGCTTTGCAAAAGCGCCTTAATAAAAGGAGTTTAATCCAATGGCATAAATAATATCGTAGCGAAAGGGGCTGAAATTGAATTTGCTAAAATTGATTTACTTAGGTATTTTTAATGATGAAACAACACAATTTCAGCCCTGGACCTGCGATTTTACCCCCTTCTGTTTTCCAAGCATTAGCCGCCGGTATTGTCAATTATCAAGATTCAGGTCTCTCCATTGCCGAAATTAGCCACCTTACTCCCGCCTTTCGAGAGGTTATTGGAGAAGCAACCCGATTAGTCAGGGAATTGTATCAGGTACCGAGCCATTGGGAAATCCTTTGGTTACCCGGCGGAGCATCAAGCCAGTTGTCCACCGCTCCCATGAACCTCGTGAATCCGGATGATACGATTGCGATTGTGGATACGGGTTATTGGTCCGAAAAAGCCAACGATGCAGCCTCCGCCTATTGCCATGTACATAGGACAGATCCAGAACGCCTTGATATTCCCGCGGATGCCAAGTATTTACATGTCGTGTCCAATGAAACCATCGACGGCATTCAATGGCACGAGTTTCCCGATGTAAATGTTCCTCTCGTAGCGGATATGACTTCGGATTTTTTGAGTCGGCCGATCCCCTTTGAGAGGTTTGCACTCATTTTTGCCTCTGCCCAAAAGAATTTTGGAATCTCAGGTATCACGTGCGTGCTCGTTAATCCGACCTATATTTCCGATTCCCCAACTAAAATTCCCGCACCCAAAATCTTTCATTACAAAACCCATATCGCAGAGCAATCCTTATATCATACCCTGCCTACCGTTCCTGTGTATTCCTCCTTACTGATGCTTCGCTGGATCAAGGACCATGGAGGTGTGGCGAACATGCATCAAAATGCCCAACAAAAAGCGGCCATCATGTACCAGGAAATCGATACCAATCCAAATTTCGTAGGTCGAGCACCACTCGAAAAACGCTCGATCGCAAATGCCTGTTTTCATGGGAAAAGTCCTGAAATCGAAGCGCAATTTTTGACCTTCGCCGAAGCACGAGGGATTTATGGAATCAAGGGATTTTCGACCATTGGTGGATTTAGGGCCTCTATGTACAACGGCATGCCGATCGAAAGTGTCCAATATTTAGTGCGCATTATGCAGGAATTTTCCGCACAGGCCCTACGGAAATAATCATCTTCGGATGCATTTGATGGTATAGGGAATGACCAAAATCGGTTTTTGGCCATTCCTTTCTACTGGACCGTATGATGAACCTTGCCAGTGGATGCAAAGGATATCCTTACACCAAAGACACTTTTTTGCCAGTTTTCACTGCCTTATAAATCGCGTCAACAATCTTTAAATCCCGCAATCCTTCCGCACCATCCACGGGAATCAGCGGCTGTTTTCCTTCCAAAAGAATGGAAGCAAATTCATCCATTTGAACCGTTTGATGCGTCACATGTGGATAATTTAATTCACCCTTATTCGTCCGACCTTTGATGGGACCATAGCCCGTAGAAGGCTGCATTTCGGCGAAACCTTTCGTGCCATTTAAATAGAATTTATCGAGGTTGTTTAAGCTATACGTCGACAAACACGAGGCCACGGCGCCGCCCGGAAATCCGAGTTGGAACTGAATCGTTTCATCCACGCCCTCTTTGAATTTTTCTGGATTCGTTTTAGTTTCTTGAGCCGTCACCCAGATCGGTTCCTCGCCGATCATATAGCGTGCCCCGTTAATCGAATAAATCCCAATATCCATCATAGAGCCTCCTCCAGCCATGTCTTTTTTCAATCGCCACTGGGTCGGATCTCCAATCACAAATCCGGAAAGACCTTGAAAAAATAAGATTTTCCCAAATTCCCCGGCTTGCCGCATACGCACCACTTCGAGCGTTTTAGGTTCGAAATGCATGCGATATCCGACCAATAATTGAACCCCCGCTTTCTTACAGGCATCGATCATTTCTTGGCCTTCATTGGCATTCAGGGCCATCGGTTTTTCCACGATGACATGCTTTCCGGTTTTGGCAATTTGCAAGGCAAAGGGCTTATGCAAGGAATTCGGGGTGATAATGTAGACCGCATCGATGTTCGGATTAGACGCGATTTGATTCACGGTCTCGTAAGAATAGCGGTTTTCGGGAGCGACATTGTATTTTTTGCCCCAGGCCTCTAATTTGCTGGGGGTGCCGCTGATGAGCGCGACTAGCTTGGCTTTTTGGCAATTCTGCAAAGCATCCGCCACCATACGCGCATATCCACCTAATCCTAAAATAGCGACGCGCAAAACGGGTCCATCATAGGGAACCGCGGTTTCTGTCGCAGCAGCGGAAGAAGCGAAAGGCATGAGTAAAACAGGAATGGATAATTGTTGGATAAATTCGCGACGTGATTTCATGTTGTTATTTGTTTAACCAAAAAAAACAAGGAATGCCTGTGGCTATGAGCGAGAGGCCTAAAAATGCTTCAAATGGCTGGTTTAGAATAGTGACTATAAATAGAATAGTGCAAAATAGCACAAAAATCAAAGGAACCCAAGGATATCCAATCACCCGATAAGGCCGGTCAAGCGCCGGTTCTCGCACACGTAATAGAATAACACCTAAGGCAGAACTTCCATAAAAGAGAAAGGAGGCAAAAACGAGCATGTCGGTGAGTTGGTCAAAGGACCCCGTAAACAACAAGCCTACTGCCCATATCCCCTGAATCCATAAAGCCCAATCTGGCGTATTATAGGTCGAATGAACCGATTGTGCTTGTTTAAAAAATAAGCCATCCCGCGCCATGGCATATAAAATGCGTGCCGACATCAAAATCGTACTATTCGTCGCATTCAGCGTACTAATCAAAATCAATCCAGCCACGCAGGCCATGCCCCAAGGACCACCGAGGGCCGAGGCTACTTCCACGGCTGCGACTTTATTGGGGAATTGTTGCAAGCCCACAAAAAATTCAATCGGCAATACATACAAAAAAACCACATTCAATACTACGTAAGCTACGATGACAATCAAGGTACCGATGCCAAGAGCCAAGGGCAAATTGCGTTTGGCTAATTTGATCTCTTCGCCGATAAAACCTAAATTATTCCAACCTTCATAACCCCAAAAAGCCCCTAAACTGGCGAGCATAAGGACCTTAAATAAATCCCCATCCGCCACATGCCCCTGCCTCAGGTGAAAATGAGCCCAATTTCCTTGTGGCGATGAAAAACCTGCCCCGATGAACAAGACAATTCCCAGCAACATGGCATAAGTCAAATAAGAACTAAAACCTTCCGCCAAATGAACCCCTCGGACATTTAGCCAGGTCAATAAAAGAATCAAAATCCCAGCTACACATTTAATCGCCATATTGATATCCTGAAAACCCAAAAAGGACATATCGAACAAGCTAAATAAGGATTGCGAAAAAATATAGGCCAAGGCGGAAATGGCCGCGGTTTTGATGACCGAAAAACTAGCCCATCCATATAAAAAAGCAAAAAATCGGCCATAAATCTTTTGAAAATAATGGTATTCCCCGCCACTATTCGGAAACATGCTGACCAATTCCGCTGTAGAAAGCGCCCCAGCCAAACTGATGAGACCAGCAAAAACCCAACAAAAAACCACCCAAAGTGGTGATCCCAATGCCTCCGACATGGGTGCGATTTTCTTGAAAACCCCAGAACCAATAATCACGCTGATCACTAAAAAGATCGCAGAACGAAGTCCAATTTTCGGTTTTAATGTTTCCATGTTAGATCAAATTTACCCCCAAACCAGGTTTGTCCAGCACATGCAGGAAACCATTTCTAAGCTCAAATCCCCCGGAAAAAACATCCTCCGCCAAATCAAAGCTCCCATCTAAATCCAAAAAACGGGTATTCGAGCAAGCATAGGCCGCATGAAGTGCCGCGCTGATGCTTACACAACTTTCATCATTGCAGCCCCAAAACAGATTTATACCAGCCGAAGCCGCCAACGATCCGATCTCCATAGCTGCTTGAATGCCACCGCATTTCATGAGTTTGAGATTAAATACGTGAAAAAGTTGAGGCTCTCCAACTAAGCATGTAGCCCTCGAAAAGTCCGTCAAGGATTCATCGGCCATCATCAGATGAGCGAATTTAGGCGGTATTTGAGACATCATAGGATCTTTAGCGACAGGCAAGGGCTGTTCCACCAATTCCAACGGTACCTGCTCCGTAGCCTTCAAAAAGCGAATCAACTCAGGCAAGGCATAGCCCTGATTCGGATCCACCCGCCAGGTCATGCCGCTAGGAAAGACCTCCTGTAAACGAATGAGTTTGGCGATATCTTCCTCCACATGGCCCCCAATTTTAATTTTAAAAATCGAAAATCCTTGTTGATGCAAATCCTTCACCTCCCGAATGGCCTCCTCGGTGGACATGATCCCCACGGTGACCGAGGTCGGCAAAGGACCTGATTTTTGTCCCAATAATTCCAACACTGAAATCGCTTTCCATTTCCCATAGGCATCATGCAATGCCAAATCCACCGCAGCCACCGTTCCCGGCTGATGTAAAAAATGAGCGTGTTGTTCGCGGATGATGGCTTGAAAATCCTCGATGTCCCGACCGACCAAAGCCTGAACGACATCTGATTCCAACGCTTGTAAGCATTGTCCCGGCGTTTCCCCGACCACCTCTTCCGCGGGACTGCCGGAGCCATGGCCCACGAGGCCATTGGCCAAATGTATTTCCAAAAAGACGAAAGAAACATCCACAAATGTATAATTCGCAATCGTATAGGGCTTTTTTAAAGCGACATGGCGGAGGTAGGCATGGACTTTGCTTATTTTCATGCGTTCAATAAAGCCCTTAAGACTGGGAATATGGGTTCTACCCCCTCTTCGAGCGGCAATAAAACCGGGATTTTGACACGATCCTGGTAAGATTTCTGATACGCAAAAGCCTCCTCCCGCGAACAAGCTTCCGTATGTAAAGCGACCGCGATAACCTGGGAACCTAATTTTGAGATTAATTCGATCTCTGATTCGATCGAAGGAATTTCTCCCCAATGTTCCTCATTTTCATAATATTTTCGCTTAGGCGCACAAAGTAAAACTGTATATTTCGCTTGACCTGAAATGAAAAATTCACTGCCGCAGGGACCACTGGGATTTCGAAGGGCGGATTGCCCCTCAAGTAAAATTAGGTCGGGTTGGGTTTCATCGTAACAGGTGACTATGGCCTTTTCTAATTCCCCAGACACGAAATCATTTAGCGTAGAATCGAAAATAAATCCATGTTGGCCACCTTGTAACCAACCCGTTTGACCCGTATAAATCATCTCGGCTTTGATACCTACTTGGGCGCTGGCTTGTCGAATCATCCGAGCCGTCGTCCGTTTGCCCATCGCGCAATCCATGCCCAAAACAGCAATAATCGGCGCTTGAACGCGAAAAATATCACCGGACCAAAAAGATAATTGAGCTCGATTTTTGGGTTTGCGAATATCGATTAATTGAACGCTATGTTCCGCTGCCAAAGCCACTAAATCGGGTCTTTCTTGAAGGTAATCATGAAGGCCATTGACGATCGACAATCCCGATTGAATTCCTTTCTTCAAAATCTCCAACATGGCTACTGGTAAAACTCCCCCCACGGTAGCGATGCCAATAATCAAAAATTCAACTGAATCAAGCCTAGTCAGCGCATCCTCCAAGGTAGAAAAAATGGGGATGTTGCGATGCTGCCCATCCAATAATTCGCCGGCATCCTGACCCGCCGTGGCAGGGCCATCGATGATGCCACAGATATCAAAACGTTCCGTGCCACGTATTAGGCCATGGGCGGTTTTGGCATCGGATGTTTGTAAAATTCCATTCGTTAAAACGATCGCTCTATTCATGTGCACGTGTCAATAATTTTCCTGGCCGCTTTGCCGAGGATTTCAAATCATGATAAACTTCTTGTCCATTCACCCACACGCGCGTGATACCGGAAGACAAGGCATGAGGGTTTTGGATAGTCGCATGATCGAGGATGCTTTTGGGATCTAATAAAACTAAATCCGCAAAGGCACCTACCCCTAAGACCCCGCGATCTTTAATGCCCACATGAGCAGCGGCCATACTCGTCATGTGCTGAATGGCTTTTTCCAAGGGAAACTGTTCATTCAAATAGCGCCCTAACACCCGAGTAAATGCTCCATAGCCCCTGGGATGGGTACCTGCATTACCATCGGAACAAATATTCGTATGTTCCCACGTGATAAAATCACGCACATCCTCCTCGGTCATCGACTTCCCAACGATGGCCTCTACGGAGCCCACAGATGGATTTTTCAATTTATACTCCTCTGCAATCGAAATTAATTTCATTAATGTTACAGCCGGTTTTTCCTGTCTCAACCTCCCAATTTCAAGGATCGTTTTTCCTTCATAGCTTGGATTAGGCGCAAAATGTACGAGGAATGATTCGGCGGGATCGAACAATTGGTCCACCGCTAATTCAGCACTTGCCAAATTCGTATAATCTCGGCCAGGAAATAAAACGCGTAAGGTTGAATGCCAATAGGTGTAGGGATATACGTCGGCCGTAATGTTAATGCCTTCATTTCGGGCTTGTTCTAACTGCGCCAAAATCTTTTTGGCTTGGCCACAGTCGGATTTTTTGCCGAGTTTCAAATGCGAAATTTGTACGGGCATACCCGTCTTTTTCCCGATTTGAATGATTTCATCCAACGCATCCGCCATGGTCACATCTTCACTTCGGATATGGCTGATATAGCGAGCCTTGTACGCGGCGGCTACTTGCGCTAAGGCAAGGACTTCCTCTCTCGACGAGTAAAAAGCATGTTCATATTCCAAACCCGTGGATAGTCCGAGCGAACCTTGTCCTAATTCCTTGCTAAGGGCTAATTCCATTTGCTTTATTTCCGAAGTTTGCGCAGCACGAAGGCCATTTTTTTCACCCATGGCGGCTAAACGCAGGGTGGTATGCCCAGTATAGGAGGCGACATTGACGGCGACGGGGGTTTGTTGGAGTTTTTCCTTGATTTCTTGCATGGAATAACTATCTCCGTCTTGGCCAATTACAATACTCGTAATGCCTTGGCTTGCCGTAGAAATCGATTCCGGATGTCGCAATACATCACCAAGGTGATGGCTATGGCTATCAATAAAACCAGGGGCTAAAACTTGACCCATTCCGTCAATAATCTTTTCGCCTGTCAAGGGTTTCAGATCACCGATGGCCACGATTTTATCGCCTTGAATGCGCAAAGATCCTAGGCGTGCGGAAGACCCGGTTCCGTCAATGAGCCGAACATGTTGGATTAATATGCGATCCTTCATGACTGGCTTTTGGGAGAAAGCCGTCAAAAAGGAGAAATAAACATAAGCCAACAAGTAAAAAAATCGCATCTGTTTTATTCTGTAAAAATACGAGATTTAGATTGGGTGGCCGTTGGGAAATCCGTTGGGATCTTCAAACTAACCTTGCCGGTGGCGGCCCATTCAGTGCCCCGTTGGAGGCAAGTAATGAAACCTACGCAAGCGACGGAATAATCCACATGGCCCATAGGGGTGTGGAAAATACGTCCTTTGCCGTACTTGATCGTGAGGAGCATCGGTTCGTGGCGACCGGTTCCTTTGTTTTCTTTGGAGGAGAAGGCGGTGCCTAAGACTTCCATGTTGGTCGCTGGTCCGCGTAAACGATTATACAACTCGTCTTTGGTATGCATCCAAGTCAAAGGCATTCCTTTGGTGATGGGGTGATTCGCGTTACGGATGATGATGGGATATTCGGTTTGCGGGCCATGTGATCCTGCCGAACCGGCCTGTGTATCGCGTACCAAGGTATTATTGTCGTCATAATACACATAAGGACCGTTCTTTTCACTTCGATTTCCCCAGCCTCCTAGGCCGATCATCTCGTTGTAGGCAGGCCATTCTGGGAAAGAATTATCGGCGGCATGAATGACGACAAGGCCTCCTCCGTTTTTGATAAATTGATCAAAATCCGCTTGCGTTTCGGCAGGCCATGGGGCGGCATTCCAACCGAAATTACAGATCACCACATCATAGGCAGCGAAATTCGGGTGAAAGCTGGAATCCATTTTGGATTTAGGGAGATCTGTGGTGGCAGGAACGCCGGGGATTTTATATTGATTGACCAAATCCTTGCCGTTCCAGGTGTATTTGGTGCGTTGGACATCGACGCTAAACAGGCCAGTTTGTTCTAAAAACTGCTTCATCATGGCGGTTACTTTGGGCCATTGGTCGTGGTTATTTTGTCCATCGACGATGAGGGTTTTGATGATTTTGGGCTTGGCTGCGTAAGATGATTGAGGTGCGGCGACAAGAAACAAGCCAAACAAGCAGATGAGCGATACATACTTTTTCATAGGAAAATGGTCTAGGTTAATTTCCTACAAATTAGTGATTTTTGGAGATTATTTGGCAAGGGGCCAAAGAAAAAGCGATGAACCGACCTAAAGACAGGGGATTCATCGCTTTAAAAAGATTATATATTAGTAGCTAGCATACAATAATTTGTTTGTCGTTCCAGTTGGCATTCCTGTCACTTTTGCTTTGGCATTATTTTTTAATTCTGCTTCAACCTGGGCAGGCGTTTTGCTTGGGTTTAATGCCAAATATAAAGCTGCTACGCCCGTCACGTGTGGCGTAGCCATGGACGTTCCGCTGATGGTATTGGTGGCCGATGAGCTTGTAAACCAAGCAGATCTAATCCCAGAACCAGGTGCGAAAATATCAACGATGCTTCCATAATTGGAAAAAGAGGAAATCAAATCATATTTAAAAGTGGAATTGATCGATGGATTATACGTACCGTTTAGGTATAAACCTGAGGGGTAAGAATAAGCTCCCGAGGAGCCCACCGTGATGGCAGCACCGACACGTGAAGGCGAATAATTAATGGCATCTCGGGTATTATTACCTGCAGCTACACACATCACAATCCCATCAGCTACAGCACTTTGTACAGCAGCATCTAAGGCCGCAGATACGCCACCACCTAAGGACATATTGGCGACGGCAGGATTTACAGTATGGTGATTTATAGCCCAGTTGATGCCCGCAATCACACCGGAAGTTGTTCCTGTACCTGAACCGTCCAATACACGAACGGCAAATAAATTTACCTTTTTGGCCACGCCATAGTTTTTCCCACCGACGGTTCCGGCCACATGGGTTCCATGTCCATTTTGATCTGTTGAAGAAGTGCCGATAGCAGTGAAGCCGCTTGTAGCGCGCCCTTCAAATTCTTGATGCGTCGTAAGTATTCCCGTATCAATGATATAGGCATCTACGCCTAAACCAGTGCTTGTGTAGGTATACTTGCCATCCAATCCGGTAGTTCCGGAATCATCGATCCGGTCTATCCCCCAAGTTAGTAATGGACTTTGTGTCGTATTAATAGTATAAATTTGATCTTTTTCGATGTAATCGATGTTCGGGTTTTTCTTTAATTTAGCCAAGGTAGATGCGGAGATTTTACCCGCATAGCCTTTGATCGCATCTGTATACACTCGATCAGCCTTTACTCCATCACTTAAGGCCTGGGCATTCATGTCAAAATCAAGGGCATTGATCGACAAATTATCCTGCTTATATACCACGATATAGGAATCCTTCAGGTCATCATCATCGGATTTATTCATCGTGTTCGTAGCTTGGGATAAATCATTAACTAAGGAATTCTGAGAGTTAATCGGGTTGATTTGTGTCAGCTCTTCGTTACATGATACGACAAAGCTGGCCAAGGCAATGAACATGCCAGGCACTAGTAATTTCCGGTTCATAATATAAGTTTTATAAGTTGTAAAAGATTTAATTAAGTTACAGCACGAACTAAAATTTCACAACCCGATTTTGTACCAAAATCATGAATTAAAACCCTATTTTGTACCAAAATCGGCAAAATTAAAGTCTATTTTGCGGTTCCGATTCCAAGGCCGAAAAAAGATGCAAACCCGCCCCGACAAGCATATACATAATGTGAGCGGTAACCAACAAGGTGTGCGCTCCGTCCATCAAACTTTGACCAAATAATTCATAGGGCGCAACCATCACATAAATGGAAATGACGAAGTTCAATAATACCAAGACCTGCAACCACATCGACCGAACGGGTAATTTTTTTCCCATCGCGATCAAATAACCCTGCGTCGCATACACATAAACGGCCAACCATAAAAAACTCAATACCCCAGATTTTACATTTTTCATTTCTTTTTATATTTTTTTGAATACCCAAAATTCTATTAATAAACCGCCACAAATTGTCGGTTTATTAAAAATTTAATACATTAGGGAAAAATATCTTTCCATGCAGGCCAAAGAGCGCGTAAAGGAGTTAAATGAATTGTTTCTTCGTAAAACATTTACGGTTACCTATGACCATGTGGCGGGGTATTTTAAGGATGTTTGGGATGAGGTCGGTTATGGGGAACGCACATTTAATCGGGACATCCGGGAATTAAAGGAGAAATTAAAGGAGCGATATCCGAGTTTGGAGGATACAAATGGTGAGCTGATTCGGTATTCGCGGGCGAACCAACAATACCGCTATATCCGCGACGACATCAGCGCTTTCCCTTCATTTTCGGAGAAGGAATTAAATCAAATAGCTTCGATTATCGAGTTCAACAAACATTTATTTACCGAAGGTACCGGAAATGGAATCGTGAATAAATTGCGAGCGATTAGTTTAGAGAATACGCTGGCGCAATTTCATGAGGTTTTACCTTGGTCGGCGATCCAGTTAATCAAAGAAGGCGAACGCAGTGGTTCGGATCAATTGAAAACCCTCCTCGCCTGCATTTATGCCAAAAAACTTATCGCCATCACCCACAAAGGTTTGGAGGCGGAAGGTCCGGCGAGTGTAAAAAAGGGTTTGCCTTTGATGATTAAGGAATACAATAATGGTTGGTATACCGGCTGGTATTTATTGTTTTATCGGGTAGAGGAAATGCCGGGGCTGATTAGGCCGCGCTTGGAGGATTGTTGGATTTACGCCCTCGACCGCATCGAATCGATTCAGGAATTAGGGCCTGCCAAAATCCGTATTCCAGTAGGTTTTAATCCGGCGGATTTTTTCAAGGATGTGTTGGGCATTTTCCGAAATACCCATGGTGCTGCACCGATTCAAAAGGAATGTTTACTTTTAAAAATTAGTCCTGAAGCCTCTTGGCTAGGCCAATACATCCAAAAATACCCCATCCATGAATCGCAGGTCATGGATGGACTTTCGGTAGGTTTACATATGGAAATCAACCAAGAATTGGAAGGTTTTTTAATGCGATTTGCGAATGAAATACAGGTGCTGGAACCCGCTGTATTACGGGACAAGATGCGGAGAAGGTTAGAAATAGCTGTAGGGAATTACCGTTAATTCCCCTTCAGCATCGGAAATAGTACCCGAATCTCTGCCTCAGTGGGCTGAGATCCATATTCACAAATCTCAAATGCCTCTGCGTAAAGTACTTTTGCCGCGCGCGCCGCACCATACCATTTTTCTAGGCTTTTTTGTACTTCAGCGTTTGGTTTACTTACCCGCTTTTGCAATAAATAGGCCTTATGTTTGGCAGGGTCTTTGGGAACGTCTTCTTCGTAATTTCCGATCCAGGGCAACCACTCGTAAAACTGTGACTGATGCGCATCCAAGCCCGCTAATTTTTTGTCAATTACGGGTGTGATGTCCACGGCAATGTCCGGTTGGAATGGATTTGGCTTTTTGAAATTATCTTGAAAATATAAAAAAACAGGATTTTTACGTAATGGTTCCACATCGGGCGCTACGTTTGGCACGCCCACCATAAAAGCCGCGTCTTGAACTAAAACGCCTGTATATCGATGGTCGGGATGGTAATCATTCGACCGCGGTGCGATGACTACATCGGCTTTCCATTCCCGGATTTTCCGAATAATTTGTAAACGAATTTCCAAGGTTGGCAACAATTCCCCATCGTGATTATCCAAGACATCATAGGAAACTCCGAGGCGCTTGGCTACTTCTTTGGTTTCTGCAATCCGACGTTTAGCCAGCATGCCTCCGCCTTGCGATTGATGGCCAGCATCGCCATTCGTCACTGACAAAAATTTCACTTGATACCCCATCTCGACAAACAAAGCTGCTGTTCCGCCGCCTTTAATGTCGCAATCATCTGGGTGTGCGCCGATAAACATGATCCGCAAGGGTTTGGTTTGGGCCAAAAGGCTATATGCAAAAAGCATAAATACGAAGGTAAAAATAGATTTCATAACAGGATAGGTTTAAAAATCAATGTTAACCAATTCATACTAAATTTCCAATTCTTTGAACATTTCTCATGCTTTCTTCTATTTTTACATCGACAAAAACCTAATTAATTCATGCGAAAAAGCCCTTACCTTGTTTTCATCATCATGTTGACCTTTTTTGTGATTTCTTTTTTATCTAACATCATAGGCCCCCTGATTCCAGATATCATTCAAGGTTTCCATTTAAACTTAACTTTGGTCGCCTTACTTCCATTCGCTTTTTTCATCGCATATGGTATCATGTCCATTCCGGCAGGTATGTTTTTGGAGGTTTACCATGAAAAAAAGGTGATGATTTTTGCTTTTGCGTTGGCCTGTTTAGGTTCGATGTTGCTGGTGATTTTTCCAAATTATTTATCGGCAATCCTATCGCTATTTCTGATTGGTTGTGGCATGGCGATGCTCCAAGTGGTCATAAATCCCTTACTTCGGACGGCGGGGGGCGAGGAGCATTACGCCTTTTATTCGGTGATGGGTCAGCTCACCTTTGGTTTTGCTTCCTTCCTGAGTCCTATGGTTTATCAATATTTTTTGAGCCAAAAGAAATTAGCACAAACGGAGGCGAATTGGATGTCGGCCATTTTTGATTATTTACCTGAGAATTTATCTTGGCTTTCCTTGTATTTTCTTTTTGTGGCGATATGTTTAGGGATGATTTTTGTTATTTATGTGTCTTCATTCCCGAAAGTTGAACTTCAGGAAGACGAAAAAGCGGGGCCATTGGCTACGCATTTGGAATTATTTAAAAACAAATATGTGCTCTTATACTTTTTGGCGATGTTGTGTTATGTGGGGACGGAGCAGGGGGTGGCGAACTGGATATCGCAATTTTTAGTGACGTATCACCAGGCCAATCCACAGACAGTGGGGGCTGATACGGTCGGCTATTTTTGGGGAATGATGACGGCGGGGGGGATATTGGGATTGGTCTTATTGAAAATTCTGGATAGTCGGGTGGTGCTGGCTTCCTTCACGTTCTTGGCGATGATTTCTTTGGGTTTTGCGTTATGGGGGCCATTAGGCTATGCTTTGGTGGCATTTCCATTGGTAGGATTTTTTGCGTCGGTAATTTATCCGGTGATATTTTCGTTGGCTTTAAATTCGGTCGATAAACACCATGGCTCCTTTTCGGGCATCATTGTGACGGGGATTATTGGAGGGGCGATTGTGCCATTTTTGGTCGGGTGGATTGGGGATACGTTTGGTTTAAAAACGGGGATGGGGATATTGTTTATTAGTTTAGGCTATATTTTTAGCATGGGTTTTTGGGCGAAACCGATCATCCAAAATAAGCGAATTGCTTTATTTGAGTAGGCATGGGAAAATTTTTGAACAGTAGGCATTCGGTTTTTTTGATTTTACTGATTTTTTCTGGACGGATTTTTGCGCAGGAGAAAGGAGCGGTACAGGGGAAAGTTGTGGAGCTTGGGGGAAAACAAATTGCCATTCCGGGGGTAAATATTTATTTGGAAGGAAGTACGATGGGGACGCAAACGGATTCTTTGGGTAGATTTCATTTGAGAAATATACCTTTTGGTCGATACAAAATCGTGGCCTCGATGGTGGGATATAAGCCTTCGATTGAAATTTTGGATGTGGATAAACAAGCTAAAAATTTATCCATTCAATTGGAGGAGGATGCGAAGACATTGGATGAAATTCGGGTGGTGGCTAAGCGCGACAAAGTTTGGGAGAAGCAGATGAAGATCTTTGAGCGGATATTTTTGGGAGAAAGTTACAATAAGAAACAGGTGAAAATTCGAAATCGGGAGGCGGTAGATTTTGAGCAGACGGATGACTTATTGATCGCGACGGCGAGCAGTCCATTGATCGTGGAAAATCAGACATTGGGCTATACAATTACGTATGAATTGGATCGATTGGAGGTGAGTAAAGTTTTAACATCATTTCGCGGCTTGGCGCGCTTTGAGGTGAATAAGCCGACGGATAATAAGCAAGCTGTCCAATGGGATGAAAATAGGCAAGATGCGTATATGGGTTCCCTGAGTCATTTTTTGAAGTCGATGATGGAGGGGCGATTGGAGGATGCGGGTTTTCAGTCTTATATGTTAAAGCCGGGGATGCAAGATCTTTCGGCGGGCCGCAGGGGTTATTTTTATGATGTGTCGACGAATCGGCATTTCCCTTTTGCCCCTTTCCAATACATCAAACATATCAAGGACACAGAGCTGTATTTGTTGGACATCAGCAATGCGATCGAATTGGTTTATACCAAAAAAAGAGTGTCGCGGCCCGTATTTATGGATGCCCCTTATCCCTATACGATACTTGTCCCCAAAGGCTTGGTGGTGATTAATACCATGGGGAATTTACAGGATCCGTTTAGTTTGGAATTGCGTGGAGAAATGGGGAAAATGGGGATGGCGGAATTGTTGCCGATGGATTATGAATTGCCCGCGAATTAATCAAAAACATCTAAATCATTTCCTTGGACGACCTTCCCGTGATAGGCATTTTGGACTTCTTTGAGTAATTGATCCGGAGGGGTCCCAAAAAACAATTGATGGGTTAGGACGAGGAGTTTAGGTTGGGCTAGTTTAGCGATTAGGCCTAATTGTTCAGGTGAGGTATGAAAAGTGCTGTGGTAATTTTTCCAACGTTGTTCTCGTTTCATCAAACCTATGCTGGAATATACTTCATGCACCAAGATATCGGCACCTTTGGCCTGTTCGATTAATTCTTCGCTGTAGGTGCAATCGCCGGAAACGACGATGATTTTGTCGGCTGTTTCAAAACGAAAGCCAAAGGCTTCTTTCCATGAGCCATGTTTTACGCGAAAAGCTTTCACGCGGATGAGGGAGTCTTGGTAGATGAGGCCGGGGGTGATTTGGTGGACTTGTACTTGGTATCCGAGTGCATTTCCGAACTCCAGGCCGTGGATTCGAATTTCTATGTCTTCCTTGAATGCCTTTTGGGTGTGCTGAACCATCTTTTTAGTTCCTTTAGGCCCAAAAACGCGGAGTGGGGTATTTCGGTCTAGTACGGCTGGGGTGAAGATAAGATCGCTGAGGCCGGCGGTGTGGTCGGAATGTAAATGGGTGAGGAAAAGAGTGCGTAATTGGTCGGCTTGGAGGCCTTGCTGGCCTTTATTGTAGGCTGCTGCGGCTCTTCTGACGAGGCCGGGGCCGGCGTCCACGAGATAGCTATGATTACCTACGACAATCGCCAAAGACGGTCCTGATCTTTCTGGGTCAGCGAAAGGGGTACCGGTGCCCAATAAAACCAATTTGGTTTGGGCGGTGGAAATGAATGGAAATAAAAATAATAGGATGAATAGGACTTGTTTCATTTTCCTAGCTTTGTCCTAGCTTTGGCAATCCTTAAAGGTTTGCCAAAGCTAAAGGGAAGAACCGACATTTGAGTTCAAAAACATGATAATTCATTCAAAAAATCACAAAACTAATTCTTCCCAACCCTTTCGGTATTCCCTTTTGACAAAAGAATTCGCCGCATCAAAATTCGTGACGCGCATATTGGCTCCGTCCCATTGCAATGCCTTAAAGCGGCCAGAATAAGCAAAACCTTCCATTTGGCCGTAAACCGGGTCCATACGTTTCACTTTTTCACGCAAATTAAAACTCCTCAATAATAAATTCCCCAATAAAACTGTTTCCGTCAAAGGTCCCGCATATCCCTCAAAAGGCGAACTCACCTCTTGTTTTCCATAGCCCGCAATACTCGCATCGATCCATTGCCACCAATGTCCGTCCATCCCCCCAGAGACCCGAGGATATTTTTGAGGAATATGTTTCGCCGCTTCTTGTAATTCTTTTGAGAATAAACGAGGATGACTACCGCCCCAACCGCAAGAAATTACCCCTTTACCCCCCACAAAAAGCGTCGCCCCCTCAAAATCATTTTCCCCTGGAAAATCCCCCATCGCATCATTCATATTTAAATTCGGATCTATTTCCTGTAAACGCTCTGGCGTGATACCGCCATCCATCCAATATAAATCCAAATCTTTGCCATTCGGCAGGACAAATCGATATTTCAAAGAACTCGCCACCGGTCCACTTTCCGGATACGCAGACTCCTTAAATACCCCACTATAGGTCGTAGATGCACTCCCCGACACCTCATGCGGATAGCCCAATTTCAGCAATTTAAACGGAGGCCCCATGATATGACAACCCATATCTCCCAACGCACCCGTTCCAAAATCCCACCAACCCCGCCAATTAAATGGCACTAAATTCTCAATATAATTCGTATTCTGAGCGGTCCCCAACCACAAATCCCAATCCAATTCCTTCGGAATTCGTGCCGGCTTTTTCGACCAAGATATCCCCTGTGGCCAAACAGGTCGATCAGTCCAACAATACACCTTCGTCACCTCCCCTATCAAACCCGCTTCCATCCACTCCCGCATCGTTTGCATTCCCTCACACGACGCGCCCTGATCCCCCATTTGCGTAACAACCTGATATTTTTTTGCCGCCTGCGTTATGATCCGAGCCTCGTGAATATCATGCGTCAAAGGCTTCTGCAAATACAAATGCTTTTTCATTTGCATCGCGCGCAATCCCACCATCGCATGATTATGATCCGGAATTGCCACCGTAACCGCATCAAAATGCTTGCCCTCTTTGTCAAACATCTCCCGCCAATCCTTATAAAATTTCGCCTTGGGAAATTGCTTGCGCTTGGAAGCCGCCGGACGGTCGTCTACATCACATAGAAAACCGATTTCTGAATTTTTATTTGGCGTATTGGCCAAATGCTGAATGTCATTGTCCCCCTCACCGCCACAACCAACCGCCGCGATTACCAATTTATCACTCGGTGCCACAAAACCTTTGCCGCCAAGAACATGTCGAGGCAAAATAAAAAAGCCAGCCGTGGCCATACTTCCTTTTTCCAAAAATGTTTTCCTATCCATCTTTTTCATTATTTTTTCAAAGGCCGAATCGAAACCTCTTTGAAATAAACGACATCTTCGTCGCCATGATTCTGTAATCCTAAATAACCCTCATTCGGGCGTATGCCTGGATAAGGTTCAAAATCGAATTTACGCGGCGGGGTAGCTTCCCCTTCCCGATAATCCGTCACTAAGGAATCATTTAAATACACCAAAGTCCGCGGACCGTCCAAGGTAATCAACATTGTATTCCATTGCGGACCAGGTTTCCCGGGTTTACTTTTGGGCTTCGTCATGGCATACAAAGTTCCGCTAATGTGGTATTCGTCCTCGTTCGATGTTTCTGGATGGTTGTCGATTTGTACCTCATAGCCATAAAAAACGGGCATCCATTCTTCCTTGGGTTCCACAGGTACTCGAATAAAGATCCCGGCGTTGCTATTGAATTTTTGCATTTTGTACACGACCTTAATTTGGCAATTCCCCACTTTGCCCCCGGTCCAATACAATAGTCCCATACCTCCCTTACTAGCCAGTAGGCCATTTTCTACAAATCGGCTCCCTCCACCTACATGCCTCCAACCCTGCAAATTCTTTCCATTAAACAAAGGTTTCCAAGCCTGGGCATTGAGCCTATATGAAAAAAGGAATGTCACAAAGAGACAGAGAAGGCAATGTCTCAAATTTTTCAGCATGTTCATAGGCTAAAGGTTTTAAAAGAAAATTACGAATTTTTTCTAATTAAACACCTCAATTAATTTCCCTAGTTTTCCCTAGCTTTGGCAATCCTTGCCGGTTTGCCAAAGCTAAAGCAGAGAATTGACATTTCTCGCATTTTACCAATAAAACCAAGAACATGATAATTCTAAAATACCACAGGCCATAAAGCAACCTTTGATTATGTATTACAGGTCTCCTTCATTAGCTTTCTGGTCGGTTTATCTACAAAATTTCCACAATTAAATCTTAAATTGTTTTAAAATTAAAGACAGTCCAAAACCAATTTACTTATAAAATGTCCAGTCTTTCGATTTCAAAAGGAGCCATTATACCCGGATTGGCAATCGAAAAATCCTTAATCGATATTTTTCAAGAAACCGTACAAAAATATCCAAACAAAGAGGCCTGCATTTTTGAGGATCAAATAGTCTCCTACACCGAACTAGATGAACGCAGTAATGCCTTTGCCCTAAATCTCCAACAAAGTGGAATTAAAACTGGCAAAATCATCGGCGTTTATTTACCCCGGGGCATCGAACTTCACATCACGATTTTAAGTGTTTTAAAAACTGGAGCGGCTTACATTCCCTTTGATATCGAGACTCCAAAAGACAGAATAGAAACGATATGCGACGATTATGGCATTTTGCAATGCATCAGCTTTGAATCCTTGAATGAAAAAATTCAGGTCATTACCCCAACGCAAAATCGCGAAATTCAGCGAATGAACGTAGCCAAAACCGAGGACCTCGCCTATGTCATTTTTACATCCGGTAGCACTGGAAAACCCAAAGGAATCCCAATCCAACACCAGCAAATCTCCCTATTAATCCGGTCCGAAAATACAGTCCTGAAAATACAGTCCTCCGACCGCGTATATCAAGGCTTCTCCGTCTCCTTTGACATGTGGTTTGAGGAGACTTGGTTGAGTTTTTTAGCAGGTGCCACGCTCATTATCGCTAATTCGAAAACGGCCAAATCCATTGATCAATTGCATCTATTTTTGGCCAAAAACCAAATTAGCATTTTACATGCCGTACCCAGCCTACTCACCTTATTAGAAACTGACATCCCAAGCCTCCGCTTAATCAATTCTGGAGGCGAAGCCTGCAGTCAAAACATCGTACAAAAATGGCATCGCCCCGACATAGAATTTTTTAATAGTTACGGTCCCACCGAAACGACCGTAAGCTCCTGCATGATTCCCCTAAAACCAGGCGATGAGATTTCCGTGGGAAAACCACTGCCGTTTTATGATATGGCAGTGGTCAATGAACAATTTGAGGCACTAAAAATTGGGGAGGAAGGGGAACTGGTAATCAGCGGGCCCTGCCTCAGTGATGGCTATTTAAACCGCCTAGATTTAACTGAAAAAGCATTTTTGCCTAAGCCTGATTCCCTACAAAAGATGCAGGGCGACCGGATTTACCTCAGCGGAGACATTGCCCGCATGAACGAAGCAGGGGAATTTTATATCGTAGGAAGAAAAGATGATCAAATAAAAATAAGAGGCTATCGCGTGGAATTAGGTGAAATCGAGGCCCAATTAAATACCCTAGCCTCCATTAAACAAGCCGTTTTATGCGTTAAAAAATGGAAAGGTTTGGACCAATTAGTAGCCTACATCATCCCAAATAAAGGAGAAAACGTGGAAGAATCGGCCCTTCGCCAGGAACTGGGAAAAGTGTTGCCAACCTATATGATTCCGAATTATTTTGAAGAGGTAATGGCCTTTGATTTTTTGGCGAGTGGGAAAGTAGATAAAAAGAAATTACCTGACCCAAGAGCCTTTGGCCAAATCCCTGGCACGAAAAAATTCGAAAACCCTATTTTAGAAATTTTATCTAGTCTATTCCCTGCCAAAGAAATCACTGAAAAAGATGATTTTTTTGACGATTTGGGTGGTTATTCCCTATTGGCGGCCCAATTTGTTTCCGAAGTAAGAGGCATAAATCGCTTTAAACAAGTGTCCATCATGGACGTTTATGAACAAAGGCCGATCGCTACTCTTTTGGCTTTTTGGGAAACACAAAAGCAAAGCGAATTTAAACAAGATGATGATTTTATCCCATCTAGATTTAGCTATTATGCCTGTGGTTTGAGCCAATTGGTAGCCTTATTTTTTATTTTTGGAATCGTCGCGGCTCAAATATTTATTCCATTTTTAGGCTATTACATCGCTATAAGCGAATTAGAGAACCATTTATTACCTTTATTATTTGCCGTAATACTTTATTGTACAGTAATTCCGATATCTGTTGTACTTATTTGGCTGATTAAAAAAGTTTTCCTTGGAGAATTAAAAGAAGGAGATTATCCGCTTTGGGGCAAGATGTATTTCAAATGGTGGCTTCAAAAAAGGTTGTATTCCCTAATTCCAAAGGAAGTCCTTGGAAATACTCCCCTATATGCTGATTTATTACGCGCCTTTGGCGTAAAAATTATGGCAAAAAATCAATTAAGTAATTTTGAAATGGGGGTAGAGGAGCTTATTGAGATCGGTCAAAATGTAACAATCAGTTCCAATGTTGTTTTAAATAATGCATGCGTCGAACACGGATTATTGAAACTTCGCAAAATTTATATCGCTGATGATGCCTATGTGGGAACGAGTAGCATTGTTTCGGGTGATTGTCATTTAGGAAGAGGTAGTGAATTGAAAGATTTATCCTTGCTTCGACAGGGGGAGCGGATAGCAGATGATGAAATTTTTGAGGGAAGCCCGGCGAAAAAAATCGGCACAAAAGACCCCTATATTCCACACGTATCACCTAGCAGCCTAAAACGCATTAGCTATTATATCACGTATATTGTTTTGGTTTTCTTATTTCCAATTCTTGTTTTAATCCCACTAGTTCCGTCCATCATAAGCCTGTATTATTTGGATGAACAAGCGGATTGGTACTCATTTTATTATTTATTAAAAACACCCATTTTTGCATTCATTTATATTATTTTGTTTTTAATGGAGTTGATTTTTCTCACACGTATATTCCAAAAAGAGATACAACCGGGTCACTATTCAATTTACAGTCGGGTGTATGTGAAAAAATGGTTTTCGGAACAATTGTTTTCCCTATCTTTACTAGTCATCAAACCGATATTTGCTACGGTGTTCATTTCTAGGATATACCGAGCATTGGGGGCTAAGGTTGGGCTAAATACAGAAATTTCTACCGCGACGAATGTGAGCCATTCCTTACTTCAAATCGGCAAGGAAAGTTTCATTGCCGATGATGTTTCGATAGGCGAAACCGAAATTCGAAATCAAGAATTAAGTTTATCAACCACGAACATCGGGGATCGAAGCTTTGTGGGAAATAGTGCCTTAATTCCCCAAGGATATCGTTTAGGAGATGGGATGTTGATCGGTGTCGTTTCCTTGCCCCCGCAGGTGGATCAATTAAAGCGAAAAGATGTCAAAGATTGGTTTGGATCACCTGCTCGACCCTTACCCAATCGAGAAATTGTTTCAAATTATCCTCCCGGTTTAACCTATTCCCCGTCGATTGGGCGAAAAATAGCTCGTGGAACTGTTGAATTTATTCGTATTTTGATTCCTCAATCGATTATTCTTTCATTGAGTATTTTCTTTATAGCCTATGCGGATGATCTCCTCTTTGAACATAAATGGACTCAAATTTTTCTATTTTTTCCATTTTATTATTTAGGAATTGTTGCGGTACCCAGCTTTATTTTTACTTGGTTCATGAAATGGATTTTTATAGGTAGGTACAAGGAAGCGCAACACCCCATGTGGACGTGGAATGTATGGAAAACGGAGGCCATCACCTCTTTATATGAGGCCTTGGCAGTCCCCTTTTTCTTGGAATATTTAAGAGGAACACCTTTTTTGCCTATATTTTTTAGGTTAATGGGGGTTAAAATAGGTAAAATGACCTATATCGATTCGACGGATATCACGGAATTTGATTTGGTGGAAATGGGAGATTATTCGGCGATAAATTTGGATGCGGGACCGCAAACGCATTTATTTGAAGATCGAATTATGAAAATAGGCAACGTTAAGATTGGCCAAAACACAAGTGTAGGTGCGAGAACCATCATCTTATTTGGTACAGAAATAGGAAGTCATTGTCAAATAGGCGCCCTATCTCTCGTTATGAAAGGCGAAAAAATACCCTCAAATACTTCTTGGACTGGTATTCCAATTAAATAAAATTCAATGAAAAAATACTACTATCTAATAATCTTCGGTCTACTTAGCTTTTCTGGTTTTTCACAAGAGAAGAAATGGACGACCTACCTAGGTATGAATTACCTGAATAATTACGTGTACAATGGTCGATCTGATTCTTTGAATCTTCCTTATATCATCCCGAGTATTACCTTGGAAAATGAAAATGGATTGACGCTAAATTCCGATTTATATTATTTTTTTGATGGAAAAAATAATGGCTTTGATTTTTTGGAGCTCAATGCAGAATATGAATTTGATATTTTCAAAAATGCATCGGGTAGCGTCAATGGAACCAAATTTTTTAGTAACGGTAAATCGGATTCCTTTATTGGTAACCTTTCCTATACCTTGGGAGGCAACCTAAGTTATGATTTCAAATGGTTTGAGTTTTCTACGTCCGCTGATGTTTTAAAAGGCCCTGGAACTATGGATATAAGGCTGAGCCCGGGGATTGAACGGACTTTTTCGTGGGAAAAAGGGAGTAGGTATTTTGAATTAAATCCGAGTGTTTATGCCGTTTTCAGTACGCTAAATTATTTTGAGAGTTATTCGAATACGCGAAAGTTAAATCGGGCAAGAAATGGTGGGCCGGCAAGAGGTGCGACAATATCAACAAATACACTTGTCCAAAATCCTGGCTTAACTTTAATGGCTTTTGAATTATCTTTCCCATTAACCTATGAAACCAATCGATTTGGAATGAGCATAATCCCAACCTATGCGCTTCCAAAAAATCCGATTATTACAAATGAAATTACAATTAGCACGGTAGCAGGAAGGGGAACGATTTTATCAAACGTGGTGGATATCCCATACACGGAACGATATTTAAACCCGATTTTTTTCTGGCAAATTAATTTTTACCTCAAGTTTTAATCCAGCCCTAGAGCTTTGCTCCCCTACCTTTGGCAATCCTTACCGGTTTGCCAAAGGTAAGGGAGCGAATTGACATATTAGCTTATTAGTAAAAATTATCAATAAGCCGATATTTAGATGTATAAGCCTTCTTTTTTAATCCATTCAATCGGCGTAGTTCCATATTCAGCTTTAAATGCTGAATAGAAACTCGATTTGTTTTTGAAACCGCAAAGCGTAGCGATCCCCTCAATGGACATTTGGAAATGTGCCTTTTTTTGAAACAATTCAATGGCATGCTTGATGCGTAAACGATTCCTAAATTCGGGAAATGATGTATTTAATTGTTTGTTGAAACAACCTGATACCCGTAAATGAGGGATATTCAATTCCCTTGAAATATCATGTAAAGACAAGTCTTTTTTTAAATAAGGCTTTTGCTTTTCCAAATAATCCATGATAAGCTCTAAATCTGTGGGGTTTTTTGACTCCAAAATTATCAATTCACTAGGCTTTTGAAAACGATTTTTTAGGTATGAGTTTACCTGATTCAAAAGAGACGCATTTGGATTTAAGCCATAGACTAATTTTGGAAAAAATAAAAAAGTGAGGGGCATTAATAAGGAATTCAAATAGAAATATTCCGGGCTATTATTTATGGGAAATCGATACAGCAATTCTGGTTTACCGTAATTAAGGTAGATTAAATACAGCAAAAGAAGTACCGATGGGGTGATTGCAATTAAAACTATGGACACCATGGATTCGACAATTTTCAAAATTTTGATTTTAATTAAATTTGCTCTATACCTCTTGTACAAATACCAAAAACTACAACCAATGAAAAATAAATTATAAATGGGTATTGAAACTTGTTGGAATTTTATGGGGAATAATAAGCCGTAGGAATTAATTATATTTTCTGAATGAAATACATGGTGTTGTAATGCCCTCACCATGACAATTTTTTCAACAAATGAGATTTGAAAGTATGGTATAAGGTTTATGAGAAATACTAAACTAGGAAGGCAAAGTAAAATTAAGATCCTATCAAATACGAGCTTCCCTTCCAAAACGCTTCGTAAATAATATAGAAAAAATGGGCCCGCCATACATGCGATTGGATCCATATGTAAAAAAAGAATTGCCAAGAATTCCGAACTAGTCACACCATTAAATAGTAAAATAGACAATTGCCGAATACCAACCATGAAAATCAAGGCAATCAAATAAGGAATTGCTTTTTGATCTTTCCATTGATAATTAACCAATAAAATACAGAGCAACACATTGAGGATGAAGGAAGTAAGTATCATGAAGTATAAATTTTAGAACTAAAATCAAAAGTATGATTTTGATTTAAACTAAACTATAGTTCAAAAATTTACGTGTTTAATTTTAATTATTTTCAAACAAATTTCAATTATTACTAGGACTAGCTTTTAAGGAAATATAAAGTCTTTTGTATGACCTTAAACCTCACTAAGGTCAATAACCTAGTTCTAATCACGTGTTCACATCATTCAACAACCTACTTAAGAGTGGTTTATTGGTTTCAATCCTCTCCGTTTTTCAATCGGCACCGGCCCATGCCCAACAATTCAAACTGAACCAAGGCATCGCCCTCACCCAATTCAACTACCAAAACGACCACGGCCAAGCCTTTCAAGGTCTCAAGCGTGGTTCCGGGCTAGCCTCCCAACTAGCTTATCACAAAGCTAGCCTGGTCGACTCCGCGCAATATAAACTCGAGCAAAGTCCTTTAGCCATTTATCTCGGGCAAAATCCCAAAATCGCTCGG
>Ga0114958_10000742_pt1 | contig 27454 bp, 15 predicted proteins | sample C_130208_EF_Meta_FD_89577 | JGI IMG/M metagenome (GOLD analysis project Ga0114958, IMG submission 89577) | Freshwater microbial communities from Lake Croche, Canada to study carbon cycling - C_130208_EF_MetaG | ecosystem: Environmental > Aquatic > Freshwater > Lake | place: Lake Croche, Canada... | reverse complement strand
TTACAGATTGACCTACTTCAAATTTTTTGCGCGGTAAAACACGTACAGTAAATGAAGCTTTTTCTTTAGTCACATATACATAGGCTTCAGATCCCATTGGTTCAAAACGTTGTACGCTTACTTCTATTTTCGCTTTTTCGTCCAGAACCTTACCTTCACTTTCTTCATAAATATCCTCTGGTCGTATGCCGAGTGTGACTGCCTTACCTAAATGCAAAATCAATGATTTTTGCATCGTACTTGAAAGCGTAAATTGAATACCTGTCGAATCACTGAATACTATCTGATCATTTAAGAGCTGTAGCTCACCCTTAAAGAAATTCATTTGGGGACTACCTATAAACCCAGCGACAAATACATTTTGAGGATGACTGTAGAGAGTGAGCGGCTCGTCCACTTGCATTATATTACCGTCCTTCATAACACAAATACGATCCCCCATGGTCATCGCTTCCACTTGATCATGGGTAACATAAATCATCGTAGCACTTAAACGCTGATGAAGCTTAGTAAGCTCCATACGCATTGATACGCGCATCTTTGCATCTAAGTTAGAAAGCGGTTCATCGAATAAAAATACTTTGGGCTGTCTAACAATTGCTCTACCTACGGCAACGCGTTGTCGCTGACCCCCTGAAAGAGCCTTTGGCATACGATCGAGATACTTTTCTAATCCTAAAAGTTCTGCAGCAGCATGTACTCTCTGATTAATTTCATCCTTGGGCGTCGAGCGCATCTTAAGTCCAAAAGCCATATTTTCAAAGACGGTCATGTGCGGATACAGCGCATAGTTCTGAAACACCATAGCTATATCTCTATCTTTGGGCAAAACAGCATTAACATTACGACCTGCAATCGAAATTTGCCCCCCACTTATCTGTTCAAGTCCTGCAATCATGCGCAGTGTGGTAGACTTCCCACAGCCTGAAGGTCCTACGAATACCATGAATTCGTGATCTCGTATTGTTAAACTGATATTATTAACTGCAGTAACACCAACACCATCCTTATCAGGATAGGTTTTAAGAAGGTTTTGTAGAATCACTTCTGCCATTTGCTTGATTACTCTTTTGGCTCGATTAGGAGATCTCTGCGAACAAATATCGCACTTTACCTCGGTTTATATTTTATAATAAAAAAAATGCCCCTAAAGATCATAATTCTGGATAGTTACACGTTAAGTCCTGGAGATTTACCTTGGACGCCCTTTGAGCAACTAGGCTCAATAACCTTTTACGACCGTACTCCAGAGCACCTTATCCTTGAACGTTCGATAGATGCAGATATTTTATTAACTAATAAAACGCCTTTAACCGAATCTACTCTAAATTCACTTCCTAAACTAAAGTACGTTGGCGTTCTAGCTACAGGTCATAATATTGTAGATAGTAAAATAGCTCGAGAAAAAGGTATTACTGTTACCAATGTACCAGAGTACAGTACAATGGCAGTGGCTCAGCATACTTTTTCGCTTCTCCTAGAATTGACCCAGCACACGGGCCATTTGGCTAAAAGTGTTCGTCAGGGTGATTGGACTAAATCTAAAGATTTTTCCTACTGGGAAAAGTCTCCCATAGAATTAGCCCGGAAAACTTTGGGTATAATAGGCTCAGGAAAAATTGGTAAGGCGGTAGGTAAAATAGCAGAGGCTATGGGTATGCATGTATGTTATGCATCAAAACTAGGTGGGGATAAAGAACTCGAATTAGTGATTCGTTCAAGCGATGTCATAAGTCTACATTGCCCTTTAACCGTGTTAACAAAAGAAATCATATCAAAAAGAACGATTGCATGGATGAAACCTACGACGCTTGTTATTAATACAAGTCGAGGTGGCTTGATCAACGAATTAGATTTATCAGAGGCCTTAAATAGCGACCGTATTGCCGGCGCAGGATTAGATGTTCTTTCAACTGAGCCACCAGCACCTAACAATCCCCTTTTAAACGCTAAAAACTGTATTATAACACCCCATATTGCTTGGGCCTCAATCCAAGCTAGAGAAAGGTTAATGTACACTGCAGCGTCTAATTTAAAACATTATCTAGAAGGTAATACTATAAACTGCATTAATTTGTGAATTCTGCATCTTGCGACGCTGAATTGTAACTTAAATAACTTTGAAGCACGGCATGATGTATCTAGATTTATTACTAAGAACAACTAAGCCCTATGCCTTATTTTAAAAAGATCCGTATAATTCTGTTCAGTTTACTCGCTACGTTAAGTTTTTTACCGAATGCGATTCTTGCCCAAACAGACGAAACGGCCTCGCATGAAACTACCTTTATTTTTGCCTCCGATGTCCATTTTGGATTAAGTCGTCTCGGTTTCAGAGGAAAAGTAAACGTTCCTTCAAAAGACGTTAACGCTGCAATGCTGAGCGTTATTAATTCGAGTTCTCATGCTGTATTACCCAACGATAATGGCGTACGTTCAGGACAAAGTATTAACGGTGTAGACTTTTTTATTATTACAGGGGACCTCACTAATCGCCAGGAATTATACCCTATTAAGATTCAAAGTGCGGAAGCATCGTGGAAAGAATTCGAAGCGTGCTATATCCGTGGTTTAACGCTTAAAACAAATTCAGGAGCAAAAACTCCCCTCCTTTTAGTCCCTGGAAATCATGACGTATCTAATGCTATAGGTTCTCCAAGTAAATTAGTGCCCGCTACAGATGCAACATCGATGGCGCAGCTCTATAACCGCTTTATGCACCCGGCCGTATTAGTTACTAAAGATACCTATAACTTTAAAAACAATAGAATCTATTACTCTGAAAATATTGGCGGGGCTCATGAAATATTTGTATGTATGTGGCCAGATAGTACTGCACGAAATTGGATAGAAGAAGATTTAAAGTCTGTACCTAAAGATATCCCAGTTTTTATCTTTTGCCATGACCCCCCAGCAGTTGATGCAAGACATTTAACTAATCCGCATGGTAATCATGATATCAATCGCACCGATAAATTCGAAAATGTACTTTGCGATATCTATGCCGATGGTGGAGCATCAGATGGTGATACAGATATCGAGCAGCGCCAACTCGCCTCTTTTATTAAGGCGCATCCTCAAATCGTTGCTTACTTCCATGGTCACGAGAACTTCACGCAATTTTATACGTGGAAAGGTCCCGATGAAAATATACAACTCAATACATTCCGTTCAGACTCACCTATGAAGGGAAAAGTTTCAGGCAAAGATGAAACCAAGCTCGCTTTTCAAGTCGTTACATTTGACACAAAGACCCAGCTACTTACTTCTCGCGAATGCTTATGGAATACAAAGAATGCAGAAGACCAAATCATTTGGGGCAAATCAGCTACGGTATCGATTGCAGTTCATCACTAGAATTATAGTGCAAGTTGGCGTTTAGTTACTGTGCTGGTGTAATACTTACCCAAACGGTCTTACCATTTTTTCTCTCAGCGCTAACTACTTTACCACCTTGAGCTCTTAAGTTATAGAAGACTACATCTTTCCAGCTCGAGGGTACTGCAGGAAAAACTTTAATTTTACCAGATTCATCCTGTAAAAGCATATCGATTATATTACGAGATGCTGCAATTGGAGATTCAAAGGTAGGCCAACCATTTTCACTGTAGAGCGTATTCTCTCCTACGGTGGGTACTGGATGAGAAGGATCACGAGGAAGCAAAACGAGAGCGCGTTGCAACCATCTTAACGCTTCATCGCCATTTCCTAATGTAGCCCACAAGGAGGAAGCTCCCGTATATTTAAACATACAATTATCCCCTTCTAGCGATGTAAAATGACTGATCGATTGCTCAACCAATGGTCGCAAAGCAGGCTCACGTTCAAGATCCAGTGTGTGTAGAGGCCATATCGCAAACAAATGACTAAAATGTCTGTGCGATTTCATAAAAGGCACTCCCTCTCCTATCATAATTCCTGTCTGAGGGTCGGTAGGTAAATCTGAAAGTAATTCTACCGTATGTTTCCACTGAGGTAAAAGGGGATCATCTATTTTTAGTCGATTTGCACAAGAAATGAGGGTGCTAAAACCCCATTTCGCTAGTGAAAGATTCAAACTTGTATTTTGTGCTACTCCATATTCATCGGAGTAAGTTAAAGGAATATGGTATTTACCATCCTTCCCAAGATATAGTATATGCAAATATACGCTAAAGGTTCTTCTCATCAAAGGATATATAGTCTGTCTTAAGCGTGCATCATCTCCTACTCTTTGATTGTAAGTATAAAAGCACTGCATGAGCCAGGGAAGCACAATTAAATTCATGGACTGCTTTGATTCTGAATCATCTGTTATAAAAACACTTCCTTTCATCTCATCATAGCCAACAGGATTAGAAACAGCTGAGCAGTCAGAACGAAATTTATCTGGTACATTTTGTATTAATTGGTCTTGGTGACGCTCAATCATACGATACAAGGGATCCTCTAAATCTAAGTGATTTGTTAGACCTAGTGTAGAATAGGTTAGCTGTACGTTTAAATTCATCCAAAGTGCGGCCCAAACCGATGGCTTAAACCAAGGTCCCATAAGATCGATAACAGGCCCCTGGGGCCGTGTAGCGCTTCCTAGTTTATACATCTGAACCCAGAAAAATTGCTCTAGTTTCTTATCAGGAACTAAGAGGTAACTTTTAGGATAATACGTGTGCCACCATGTACGGTGAACACGTTCAATTTCATCGATTGATTTGTTACTACTGACTTTTAATACCTTCACTGCTTCTTCAGCAGAACCATAAGCGTTTTTAGGATTATCCCCAAAGGCATTAGCTACCGTTACTAAAAAAGTCCTATCCCACAGCTTTTTATTCATACTCGTTGCTGTAATTTCTTTCCATGTAGTGGCATAATCACTGCCTGCAGATAACGTTTGCTCGGCTACAGTATAGCCATCGATCTGCTTAATTTTTAAAGCAGGGTTACCTTTATATTCTAAATTTTTTTCTTTATTACGCTTAATTAAGTAGCGCTGACTATCCCCCTGTTGAGGCCTAAAGGTGCATATGGCTTCTTTTTCATTACCCTGACTGCTTAACTGTAGGATGATTAATTTTTCTGCTGAAGGCACAAAACATCTAAAGGTCAACACACCTTCCGTTGTCGTTAATACACCATGTAGTTCAGCATTCCATAAATCCAAATGTAACTGCACAGCCGTTATTCTACCTTTAGGCGTTAATAGTAACTGACCTATAGGTAGCCTAATTCGAGCATGGCCTAAAGGTGTACCATCGTCTCTGTGATCATATACATCTGATCTACCGATTTCGAATCTTAATGTGTTGGGTATCTTATCATCCTTAAAAACAATAGCTCCAAACATACCATTACCCAAGAAAGGCCCGTCAAAATAATCAACGGGCAGTCTATTCCAGACTAAGTCCTGTTCTGCTATAAATTTAGGCCAATCTATAAGTTTGTCTCTATATTCAACGGCGGGGCTAAAACCGAATAAACTGAGTGTAAAATAGAGAAAAACTACACTTATGCTAAGGTAAATTCTAGTGTTAGTCATTGGGTAAGGGGGTTATCTAAATATTTCGCCCGTAATTTCAGACCCGGTCGCACGTCGGGTATGTTGAGTAACTCCATTGGCGCGTATGGGCACGATGAACTATAAAAATGGTGGAGGTGGCGGGAGTTGAACCCGCGTGCCCCTGACCTTCGCACGCCACATCTACCTTATATAGTATCACTTTAATCTCGCCGAAAGTATGCCATGACACGCGCTTAGCTTTCAGCCAACTCCCGGATGAAGATACAATGTGTGAACCGCGAGTCGCTAAACACATTATGCCTGCTGTCGGCGTAAGGTTCAGCTAGCAGGTGTCGCTGAGCTTACGTAACTGCATTAAGCAGCTAGGGGCATTTCTTCGAAGTTGCCTATTATTGTTTGGATCGAGGATTTACGTGAGACTATCCACTCACGATAAGGCAGTAGCGCACTCCAACCAAGGGTCGAATCCGGTACACCCCCTTAATGCATGTAAGTTTAGTTAGAACTCACAATGACCATGGGAATTGTATTGGTGTGCTAACCAATCAAAGAACCAAGTGGATAAGATCTCCTACAATTCATGAGAAAGCAAGTGTACTATAACTTACAGTTTAAAGGTAGGTGCTCCTGCCTTGAATGCTGTTTGGTGTAAAATAGAGCAATGTTTAATAACATCAGTATTTTAAGTAGAGTAATTAAATATACTTAGATTAAAGCAGTTATAATTTAGCCTTGAAGAATTTATACGGGCATGAAAAAAGCGCCTCCTTTAATAAAGAAGCGCTTTGGAGTAAAAACGATACGCTCAGTGGCTACCGCTATGTGAAAGCGTGTATGTGAGCATTATTCCACGACCATCACCTTGGGTGCCGGATGTTTTAACATAATTTTTGTTAAATGCATTATTCATAGTTAATGCTAATCGTTGATCCCAGTTTTGATTGAGCTTAGGTAAACGATAGTTAACAGAAAGAATCCATATTTCATAGGAAGGATATCTAAGCTTCCATGCATCTGTATGGGCTGTTACAACACTCATCTTCAACGCTTGATTAATAGTTGTTGTATCACCCGTACTGGGTACTTGAGATGGAGTAGATGAAACATAGGTAGTTAATGCGTTCACGTATAATCCTTTGATGCCTGGCACAAAGTACTTAACATATGCGCTACCGTTCTCTGGAGAAATACCGTTAACACTGCGGCCCACAACTTCAGGATAAGCTGAACCGTAGTTAGTGTATTTTGAATTCACTTCAGCTCCGCTAACGCCAAACGTTAGATTATTATTTGCAACCCAGCTTAAATCAAATTCAAAGCCTCGTACGAGTTGATCACCGTCTTGACGTGCAACGTTGATGTAAACACCAGAACCGACGAAGGTTTCAACAGTATCATTAACAAGAACGTTGAACTGTTTTGCGTAATACCCACCTAAAGTAAAGTTTAAGCGACTATTAAAATACGAGCCTTTGATTCCATAATCAAAACCTTTTGCAGTAAAGGGGGCATAAGTTGATGCAGCAATTACAGCTGGACGTGAAGTTTGATCAACGAAATATGCGCTGCTATAGCTTCCGTAAACATGCAGATTTGGTGTGACTTTGTAGCTGTATCCCATGTTAGGTTTATTTTGATGTACATAACGACGAACTACGCTTCCGCCGGCTTGGTTAGCTCCTCCTGTTCCTGCTGCTAATGTGTTACCAAACCCAACCGAAGCGAACGCTACTGTGTAATCGCGCTCTGAGAAAAGTACTGTGTCATTTCGTATTCCAGCATAAACAATAAGTCGTCCATCAAGCAGGAACATCTGCTGTCTAATATTGCCACCTAATGATGATGTGCGGCGACGTGTGAGTGTCCCACCATTTAATGAAGCACCACCAGTAATTGAATTTCCTGCACCACTGAATAATGATAACTCATTTGTATTATACCAGTATGGAAAATAGTTGATTGGCGCATTAGGAACTAAATTTAGTGGATTACCATCTCGTGAAGTGAGTGTAACAACACGGCCTGAGCCTGATGCAGTCCAAGCAACTATCGCTGGATCAGTTGAAGGACCATATTCCCACGTTGGATCCCAGCGGTAATAATCATTGTAATCTACAGTGAATAGTGTGTTTGCCTCAACAGTATGGTTAACTAACCAGTAGTGAGCTTTCAAATCTTGTTGATAACCACCTCCGTCTTCTTGAATTTCACCACGGGAAGGTAAAGCACCACGAGTTGTTGTAATATCACCTGTCACAGGAATAGTAATTGCACCCCACGATGTGTTGGAATTGTAATCCCAACGGCGAGCACGGAAATAATAAGCTCCTGCACGAAGACTCCAAATTTGATTAAATTGCTTTTCATATATACCCGTGAAAGTGGAGCTGCCACGATTTAACTCACTATTAGGTCCGTAAGGGTTGAATGAAGCTAAACCTAAATCATATCCGAGTGCTTGTGTTGTAGCTGAGTTATCTGGTGTTGCGGTACGAGCAGCATAAATTACTGGTACAGCTCCTTGAGGCGCTTGTTGTTTTTGTAAGAAAAATTCAGCCGTAAATTGGATACGAGAAGAATTAGAAAATTCATGCGCAATCGCAGCGTAGTATTCTTGATTATGTACTGCACCAAATTGAGCTGGAAAATGACGGTCTGTTTGAGCGAGTGATAGGACGTAGTAATTTTTAGAAGCCTTATCAAACGAACCTGTCATTTTAAATTGGTTTTTGCTCTGATTGTAGCTGCCCTTAGAAATGGTAATGTTTTCAGATGAGGCCTTCTTAGGTTGAAGGGAGATCATATTAATCATACCGCCTGGAGATGAACGTCCGTAAATCGCTGCGTTTGGTCCACGAATAACTTCTAGACGATCGACATTACTTAAGCCGTAGCGACCTAATCTATAAAAACCATCGCGCAATTGGGATGACGCAGTAAAACCACGCAAGTTGAATGATCCACCAATACCAACGCCAGTAAGTCCACCAATATAAGTCATATTTTCATCCAAAATTTGGATGTTAAAATCATCAAAAAACTCGCTGGTTAAATTTACTATACTGTATGGCAAATCAATGATCTTAGTATTAACGCGACTACCGGTCATTGTCTCAGATGCGATGTAACTATTGGATGACTTCTCGGATACCGTGAAATCTGCTAACTTCACTACTTGTTCAGAGCTTGCAGCTGATACTTGTGCAGAGACTCTTTGATCAGCAGTTAACGCAATAAGGGATAAGATTAAGATACGTTTTATCATACGGATATAGTGTGTACTAACTACAATTTAAGGGGTAAGTGTAATTATTGTACGTTTTATAAACATACAATAATTATTTAATTTGTGCATATATTAAATTTTCGCGAGGATAAAAATAATGTGTATGATCAAATCTTCATTTTTTATTACTTATAACACTATAAATCAGTAACTTATGAAGTTTTATAGTATTCAAAAACAGGTATACCGAAGGGATTTTTTTATTTAATAGTTAAAATGTAGTGGCCTTAATAGTTCACTAAAACGAGCGTTATCTAGTCACGTTTGATATTTGTATTATCACTTATCCTCACGCATTATAGCCACTATATAGTCATAATTTTTTGCAGAAATGCAGCATTACATTAACTACTCATCAATCTATAACAAATGTACAATTAATGCTCATTAATCGTATGAGCTTTAAGGAGTGTAAACCTTTAAAGTTGATTTTAACACTTTCTGTGCCGCTAAGTTGTGATAATCATCGAATATTGGTGAACATCAGTTTTATTTAATTGTAAAAGAATATGAGAAAAGTTCATTTTTAAATCTGTTAGAATACCCTATATGAACCTCTTGAATAAAATCATCACTCTATCTACGTCTATACTTATTACAGTTTCTGGACATGCTGCCTCCCTTCAGGACTATGTTATAAACGCTCCATTCAAAATGGGAAAAATATCAGAGCCTATTTTTCCAAACATAAATTTTTCAATTGTTGATTATGGTGCTAAAGGCGATGGACATAGTTTAAATACAAATGCGTTTGCAGCAGCTATTGAGGCATGCGCTAAGTCAGGTGGTGGGCATGTGATTGTACCTAGTGGAATGTGGCTAACGGGACCAATTATTTTAAAAAGTAATGTTGATTTACACACAGAACGTGGTGCTCTTATTCAATTTACTTCTGATCATTCAGCCTACCCTATTATTAGACGGGGATCTCGTGGATTTGGAGTTCAATCACCACTTACGGGATCAGGACTTACAAATGTCGCAGTAACAGGAGAAGGAATATTTGATGGAGCAGGTGAAACTTGGCGTCCTTTAAAACGAGGTAAAGCAACAGAAGCTCAGTGGAAGGCAATCTTAGCTAATGGCGGAGTTACTAACAAAGATGAGTCTATAGCTTGGCCAACTAAAGCAGCACGTGATGGTTTAAGTATAATCGCTAAAATGGCGAAAGTTAATAAATATATTACAGAAAATGACATTGTAAGTGCGCGTGATGCATTGAGGCCAATATTATTTACGTTAAATGACTGTAGAAATATTTTAATTGAAGATGTTACGATAAGAAACTCACCTAATTTCGCTTTTGATCCATCTCACTGTAAAAATTTGATCGCCCGACATGTTAATATATTTAACGAGTGGTGGGCTCAGAATGGCGACGGAATGGATATTTCAAGCTGTGAGGATGCTATACTTTATCGGTGTACAGTTAGTGCAGGTGATGACGGTATTTGTATGAAATCAGCTGCTCATAATATAATTATTGCTGAGTGTACCGTATATCACGGCCATGGAGGTTTTGTTATTGGAAGTAATACGGATGGAGGTATGTCAAATGTATGGGCTACTCAATGCGACTTTATAGGCACGGATAAGGGTATACGTGTAAAAAGTGCGCTAGGACGTGGTGGATTAGTACATGATATTTATATCGATCATATCTTTATGAAAGACATAACGCAGGAGGCTATAGGTTTTGACACATATTATGACGATTCTTCCAATCCTGTAAAAAACGTTGATAAAGATAAAATTCCCGAATTCAGAGATTTTATAATAAAAGATATCTATTGCTTGGGTGCTGGAGCTGCCGCTCTTGTTGCAGGTCTTCCATCTCATCCTATTCACAACGTACTTATAGAGAACGCTGAAATTACTGCAAAGCGTGGTATCCATTTGGTGTGTGCAGAAGATATTACATTCAAAAACATGACTGTTCATACCGCTGAAAAAACACCCCTTTCTGAGCGATCAGTTAAAAATATTATATTCAAGCCTTAACTTTTTTCTTGCGAAAAAGTTTTGTGCAAGAGGAGCTAAGTTTAAAGCATTTGCGAGGTCAGCTTTATTTTAAAATATAATAAAGTGAACTATGCATAATATACACAAAATAATGCCTTCATGTTTTTATTTTTTCGAATAGTATCTAAGTGTTACTACGAATTATCTGTCAGATAGGTTTAAATAAATCCTCTTTTACTCGCTCCATTTATTGAAAGTGCTATCATGACTTTAACTACTTAAGCCCCATGTCTCTTTTTCTTTTACGTTATATCCGTTTTGCCTGTTTGATCAGTTGCTATCTGATCACTCTATTGAGTGTTTCAGCTTCTACGGAAAGTAGTGCTTTATCTTTAGTTCCAAATAATTCACAAACCGTATTATTTATAGGTAACAGCTTTATGTTTGGTGCGCTATCTCCAATCAGGTTCTACCGTGCGCAATCTGTAACTGACTTGAATGCAGAGCATTTGGGTGGTGTCCCTGCACTTTTTAAGACATTCACATCTGAGGCTCAGATTAATTATAGTGTAAGTTTAGAAACAATTCGTGGAGCAGGATTAGACGCACACCTTAGAACTAAGCTGCCATTAATTGCGAAACCATGGGATCATGTTGTTATGCTTGGATATAGCCTCCTGGATCGCAGTAAACCCGGCAATCCTACATTACTGATTAAGACAGTTAAACTGATGTCAGATATTCTTAATAAACAGAACTCTGATGTAGATATACATTTAATTTCAACTTGGGCTCGTGCAGACCAGATATATCCAACTAAAGGATCATGGCATGGAAAGTCGGTAACCCAAATGACCAACGATATTCGTTTAGCCTACAATTTAGCGCGCGCTAATTGCCCCTTAGTACATGATGTTATAGCTGTAGGCGACGCATGGAATAGAGCTATTGAGCAAGGTATCGCAGATGCTAATCCCTATGACGGTGTAGGAGCTGGCCAAATAGATCTATGGGCGTACGATAATTATCATGCAAGTGCTTTTGGTTATTACATAGAAGCATTGATGGTCTTTGGAGATCTCACTGGACTAGATCCCCGCTCACTGGGCAAAAAAGAAACCTGTGCCTATGAACTTGGATTTTCTCCGGATCAAACCGCTTCATTACAGCGAGTTGCCTTTGAGCAGCTTACAAATGATCAGCCAACTAGATCTTTAAAATCATTTACTATAAGCAATATGAATCCATCTATAAAAATTGATGAAGATTATTCACGGGCAACTCTAAGTGTTCACTAGAGTTTAACTTAGTTCACTCATGTAGTATTTTAAAATAGAGATCAACCTTTGGGAATAATTTCATATTTTAAATTATTACATAGTTAAATCACTACATTTAGGACTAAATGATCAGATATGCAGTGTATTAATTTTATTTAAGCCCTAAATCTCATTCAAATAAATTAGTTATAGTAAAATAATTCACGAATTAGAAAAAATATTGTAATGTATTTTCTAATACTAGTACTATTACTAAGTAAGAAAATCTATATTAATTAAATCGAGCCCAGTATTACTAGAAATACCTAGGTAATAGGTGCAATTTTAAGCGCGTGGCACACCTTAGTGATAAAAACAGATTCTTCAAAGGGCTTAGTGATAAAGTCCATGGCTCCAAGATGACCTACCTCGGCCATTCTATGAGAATCAGAATCCGCTGATAGCATAATTACGTTTAAATGCTTCGTAGTTTCATTTTCACGGAGCTTTGTCAGCATAGTTAGTCCGTCCATCACAGGCATGGTTTGATCAAGCAAAATTAAATCAGGTAACTCTTTGATGGCTACTTCTAGTCCAACTTCACCGTTATTTGCCTCAAGTATTTCCACGGGGTATGGCAATAGGAGATGAGAAACCATTTTTCTCATTGTTGAACTATCGTCTACTGTTAATACTTTAATAGGCATGATATGAGATTTTAACTAAAATATATATAACGTACGCTATGCTTTAATACTTAAATCAATATCTGTTAAAGATATGATAATGTTGTAATTACGAATTAACGAGACAATAACGCACTCCAGTAGTCAAATCACATTTTTTGGAAAAATAGGTATATACGCTTTTAGATAGTAACTAACATTTTATAATTATTACACCTTCCATTTATGCATAGTTAAATGTATTTAGGTAATATATTTTTCATTTAAGATAAATAGCTAATTAAACGCTACACACAATAAATACCATAAGAAGCTCTCGTTTTATAATTCTGAAATTATACGTTTTACCAGAGATGGAATTATTGCGTGATTTCGCGCGTGCTCCTTACCTGAAGTAAACGTGACAATAACGTAACGATTACCGTTTGAGAGCTCTAGCAATATAGCGTCATGTCTTACGCTACTTGTCCATCCAGCTTTCGACCACATGCGAGTCCCGCGGGGTAAACCAGCTAAAGAAAAATCCGTAGCTTGTTCGTTTGGAATATGATTCCTAAGGTAAGGTTCTCTGTCTAAAAGCTCTAACATTTGCTGAGAACTGGCTTTAGACACACACTTAAGTAGAGCTATTTCTGCTAGAAGTCGTGCAGTATCGTTTGTTGATAGGTAATTAGACGCTGGAGTATGCATGCGCTGAGCTTGAGCTTCTCTACCGTAAGGACCATCTGCCCATGGCTTACGATTTGCATTAACATTTTTAAAGCCAAGCAAGTCAAAATACTGGGTAACGGCATCCCGCTTTTTACTCCATACCTCAAGTTCGGCTAGCGGCAATTCAGGTCCTGCTGTAGTCCCAGTGAGTAAATCTACGATATAGGCAGTAGCATCATTCGATGAATCAACAATCATATCATGCATCGCTCGCCTTAGTTCATCTGAATCTGAAATCTTCTTGTCCTCTAGCCATTGGTGAACTGCTACTAAATAAAATAATTTTACAACACTAGCAGGATAGAAGCGTTCATCTCCATTTACCGCGGCGTGGATTAAAGGCTGTGAACTGAGATTTATGACACTAACTGCAATTTGATCTGCTTTAAGTTCGGGTGTTTTAAACTGACTACACGTATCTCGAACCGCTTTCTCTAAACCATGTTGTAAAATTTCTTTAGAATCCATAGCACGAGCGCAACTAACATGTATTGCCAAGAGTAAACCTAAAGCGATGCGTAGCATTATCGAGTAGATTGAATTAAACAATTTAAAGTTTTTTCTAAAGAATAAAATGCTATTTTGAAAGTAGTATTAATTGATTATACAAACTACGGCCTTGGTTATCTTTAGGAGCATTGTTAAGAAAAAGAGTAACAGCAGTGAGCGCTTCTTTGTAGTTTCCTTGGTAAGCTAAAATTAATGCTATCTTATAGTTTAACTCATTATGTTCAGGACTTAAATGTATAGCGATTTGATAATGACTCAACGCTTCTTTTAGACGATCTGGCATAGAAGCCAACAGTTCAGCATAATTAAAGTGAGCCTCTGCATAATCAGACTTTATACGTATTGCTTCTAAATAATGCTTAAGCGCTTCCTCTTTTCTTCCCTCAAAAGCTTGAATATTGAGGGCTAAATTATTGTGCGCTTCAGCAAATTCTGGTTTGAGTTTAATTGCCGCTTCGTAATGCCTCAGAGCATCATCAGCACGTCCCGGTAAATGGATTAATTTATTAGCATAATTAAAATGAGTTTCTGCTAAAACTGGCTTTAGTTTTAATGCCAATTCGTATTGATCTAAAGCGTCCCCCATTCTACCCGGTAATCGAGCTAAAGTATTAGCATAATTTACGCGTGTTGTGGAATTATTTGGTTCAAGACGAAGAGATATTTGAAACTCATGTAAGGATTCCTCCATGCGTGTAGGAATGCTCGCTAACGCGATAGCTAGATTATCATGAGCATTTGCAGATTCAGGATTAAGCCTAATTGCTTCATTTATTTGCTCGATTGCTTCATTTATTCGACCAGGAACATTAATTAAGGTAGCGCCTAGACTATTATGTATATCGGCATTATTAGGTCTAAGAATAATTGCTCGTTTATAAGCTAAAATACTGTCTTCTAGCCGGGACGGTATACGCGCTAAAATACTAGCATAATTTTCTTCAGCTTCAAAAAAATCCGGTTTTATTTCTAAAGCTCTTTTATAATATTTTTCTGCTTTCTCTAAACTATGAGGCAAATAGGTATAATACCATGCTAAATTATAGGCCGCACCTGGCGCATTGGGGTTATGCGCTAAAGCGTAAGACCAATAGGTTTCTGAATTCTTAAATAGTTTTGCGTGCTCATGCGCACTTATCATTAAAGCTAATATTGATCCAACCAAGATTACTATACTTAAAATCATTAATCTGAATTTTTCTTTTATTAAAGTGTTTACATAATCGATACCAGCACTACACAGACAAATTAAACTCACGAGTGATAAATAAGCAAAGTGATCCGACACTTCAGATATTTTAAAAAAAGACATAGGAATAAATCCTAATACAGGAAAAAGATTCATTAGGAATGAACCTAGCCCAAAAATTATCCCACGAAATGAGTTAATGATTTTAATTCCTGCAAAACATATGAATGCGAGAAGTATTAATCCCGGTAAATAATTACTTAACCAAGAGTCAAGATTAGGTAAATGGGGATACATCGGCATAAGCCCCACGGGAAGTATAGATTTAGACGTGTAAAATAAAACGACTTCTACAATACGAGGTAGCACATTCCCTACCTTTTGCTGGGGAAGTTCTAAACCAGCTATAGCACGATTGATTTGAAACCACACAGTAACACACCCTAAAACAAGAGAGATAAAGAAAAAGGGTATACTAAGCTTAATTTCACTTCTGTTTACTTTCCCTCGGATGTACCATAAATATAAAAGTATCACAGCTGGAAACATAACCACGGAACTTTTACACAACATTGCTATTAAAAATAAAATAAGAGAGTAAATATAGTATGGTCTATATGTTACCGGGTTACTTTCGTAGGCTATAAAAGCGAGCATAGCCATAAGTAGCGGAATAAGAGAAAGCGTATTCTTAAGCTCTGAAATCCAAGCTACAGATTCTATCGCTAATGGGTGTATCGCAAATAATAGACCTCCAAGCCAACTTGATTTAAAACCCAATCTGTTAAGAAGACGCCATATCAGGAGAGCTGAGATTAAATGAGTAACAATATTTAGGCCATGATAGAACGCTGCGTTATCACCAACTAAATGCCAACAGATCCACTGAACTGTACTTTTTAAGGGGAAATAATCTAACTCAGCAGTAGAAAACCATATTTTACCCAAACCGGAGAAATCATGCAGAAGACTATTTTTAGTAACCTCTGTAGCATCGTCCCAAAGCCAAGACCCACTCAATGCAGGCAAATAAACATATATACCGGCACAAAGTATTACTAGCGTTTTTAGTCCAATTAAAAACCAGGGATTTTTAGCTAAACGCGAACTCAGCTGCATTTTCACTAGGCTTATAATATTAAATTAATCGTCAATGATGCTATTAGAACCATACCTTAAGTTACAATTAATGTCTATTTTTAGTATGCGTATTGACCCAAAGCATATAACGTCTTTAAAGACTCACTTAGCCTTTTAATATGAAAAAAATCATCGCTTTATTATCCCTTGTTTTGCTGTCAGCGTGTGCGTCCTTCTACACCGTACCCAAATCACCTTGTATAGGATCCTTTTCCGGGAGATATGAACCTATGGGATCCCCAGGTGGAGTCGTAAAATTAACTATAACGGAAGAGACAGATAAGTCCCTTAAGGCTAAATTTATATTTACCTATAACGATATAGAAATTAATACTAAAGCTGAGTCTCTATCTATAGATGGTAACAAAATCACTTTAGTTACTGACTGGGAAGTACAAGGTACGTCTGGACAAACTAAATTAATAGGAACTCTCGATGGGGATCAGTTTAAAGGTTCCTATTATAATGCTCCCGAGGATTCGGTAGCTGGTTCTTGGAGTGCTACCCGAATAGCAGCAAATCCTTAATATAGTTAGTAGTTAACTTCGCTTAAAACATTTAGTTATTGTTATTTAACTAAAGTACGATGCATCAAGAAATTATTGCGGTATCCACTTCAGATGGACCCATGGCTATCCACTGCTATCTTCCCTCAAAACAAGCAAAAACACCATTACCTGCAGTTATATTACTTCAAGAGGCGTTTGGCGTTAATGCGCATATCAAACGCTATTGTGAGCGAATTACTAAACTTGGATACGCTGTATTTGCACCAGAGCTATTTCATAGAAACGGACAAGGAATCGAATTTGGGTATACTGAATTTCCGAAGATACTTCCTCTACTAAGTCAGCTTACTAATGCCAACATGGCTGAAGATCTAAAAGTTACCTATAACTTTATCATCTCGCAGACTACCGTAGATAATAAAAATATTGCAGCTTGGGGATTTTGCATGGGCGGCTTCGCCTCGATTTTAGCTGCCTGTGAAATCCCTATTAAAACTGCACTTTCTTTTTATGGCGGAGGCTTAGTAAAATCACGCGCGAATATAGGTTTTTCTCCCCTCATTAACAGATTAGAATCGGTACAGTGCCCCCTCCTGTTAGTTTTCGGAGGTCTTGATGCAGGAATACCTAAAGAAGATACAGATGCACTAGAAACCAGGCTAATAAGCTTGGGAAAGCCTCACAAAGTAGTGATTTATCCAGAAGCAGGCCATGGCTTCTGTTGTGAAGATAGATCAGCTTATCATGAATCATCGGCTGAAGCTGCATGGTTATGTGCAAGCCAGTGGCTTAACGAGCAATTTATATAGCTATAAAAAAAGCCGCTGTTAACAGCGGCTTTGAAACTTAGATTTTTGGAAAGCTTACGCGTTAGAATTTAGCCTTTATACCCGCTGTCCAGACAGGCTGATAATAGTCGTTTTCAACATTTTTCGCGTAGTTTGGTGTAGTAGGGCTGTAGGACTGTACCTGATATTTGTATTTATTAATATCACGTCCATTAATGAATAACGATATCGTGTTAGTTACATTAACAGTTAAATCTAAGTCAACATGTACGGTTGGTAGTAAATACTGATAAGTGAGCGGATCATATCTACCACCGTTGGTAGTCCAATCATTATAACTTAACCGCTGGGTAGAGTCCCATTTACCATTAATCATGAATTGGAATCGTGAACGCGTTAATGATATGCCAGCTCCAGCACTCCAAGGAATTTGAGCTAAATTTTGAGCCACGAATTGAATAGCTTCATAACCGCCACCCGTCTGTGTTGCACGTGTTCCTGTGTAACGAACTCCAAATCCCCTAGCCCAATAAGGTAGTATTTTATCTAAACCATAATTTCCACTTAGCTCAAAACCTGATGTAGTAATAACACCCGGTTCATTAATCGATGTTACAACATACGTATTTGGCCAGTCTGCTTGGTTTATACTATATTCAGCTAAAAGAGGACCTGCTTGAGAAGGCGGTATAATTTGATTTGGATTCCAAGGGTGTGAAACAAATCTGCGATATGCACGCAGGGTTACATTCCATTGACCATCTGGTGCGTAATATTCTAGCGAGGCGCCGTAATTATGTGACACCCAAGGTAGTAAACCTGTGTTAGTAAAAGAAATTTGTTGAGAAGTAGGAGACGGTGGTTGCGTTGGATCAGGCGTTGTTAAACTTGGATATAACTGACCAAAATCAGGTCTACCTATTGTTTGTGAAACAGACAGACGTGCTATAAAGTCATTAGTTATATTGTAGCTAGCGGTAGCGCTTGGAAAATAATTGGTATAGTTGTGATCTGATTTCGATCCCAGCGCGGTATATATGGACTGAGCATAAGCAATCGTACTAGAACTTGGGAGAGGGAGAAAAACTTGAGGCTTTCCGTCTGGATCAGTGCCATTTAAATTAGCTGGGTATCCTTGGGTATCAACTACCTGACCTAATGCGTTGGTTGGGTATTTAAGATAACCATTAATCTTTAAACCTGCTCCATTGTCCATTGTATGTTCAAGCCGAATACCATAAGCGAGTTTCAAGCGACCATTTAATAATTTTGTGTCGAAACGAATATATGTAGCAGCAACTCGCTCCATAATATGATTATCGAAATTGACACCACCACTAAAGTCAGCCCATGGGCGTACATCGTGGTAATTGCTAGGATTAGCTAGAAAGTCTCGAGCTATAGTTGCATTATTAATTGCGGTAGCACCTTGGCCACCGAGCCCACCTATAAAAGGATTGGGATAAGGAGAAGTAAATGCGGAGAGTGGATTAGGACCTGTGTAGATATACCCTTGTCCATTTGTTCCAATGTTAATTGCTAAACGCTGCTCACGACTATACTCCTTAAAGTCATATCCCATTTTTACTGTTGTGGGTAAATCCTTAAAAATAGATCCATCTAAATTTAGATCTTTCGATAAGTCGCCTTTTGATTGAAAGGTATGATCAGACGCCCATGTGGGTTTTATACGAACAGCGGGAAGTACGGAATAAACATTGGGTGATGACGTACCATCAAGATTTACCCAACTTCCTGCAAAACCGCCTGCAGCAGCGAATGTATTAATATCGAGTGGATTAACTATAGTCCCATTAACAGATTTTGCTATAACTGAGGAAAATCCGTTAGAGTTAATGCCATTAAACTCTAATTGAGCCAAAGGACGAAGATTATATTGGGCGTTATATATTTGCGGTGTATTTGCATCTACGTTTCTTCCTTGTTTACGAGAATTGCCGTAACTATTTCCGAAATTAATTTTCCAGCCTTGGTAATCGTAGTGATAATTTAGAGATATTTGTCTATTGGCATCTTGGTTGACCCAGCTTTGTACAATATTAGCAACACCTACTTGAGCATTTTGATTAACGTTTGTATATGTAACAAGTGGACCACCTGCTGAGGACGGAACCGTGCTGTTACCTAAGTTATAACTTCCATACTCTGTAGCTAAAGAAGACGTGAGTAAGTTGATATCACTTGTTGAACCCCAGCGCACTTGGTGATCGGACCACTGCATTTGATTAAACGCCTGAGTAAAGCTTGCACTCAATGTTCCGTGATCGGATACCTTATAATCAACAGTTAGATTGATATTTGTTTTTTGGTAAATTGACTGAATATTGTCATAGGATGTAAAATTTAAGAAATAATGATCAGGATTAAGAGGTGTAGCGAGATAGCCACCAGCGGATGTATTATAATTTGCATTCCAATATAAATTTTGTCTTTGGATATACTTAGGAACGGTATTTGTACTGAAGTTAACAGAGAAACCTAACTTTTTATTTATTGGTACGATAGCTGAAAGATTAAAACCAGGAAAACGATTCTGGATTTGCTTAAACATAGGTCCAAAAAATGAAGATTTACCAATCTGATTTTGTTCAGAGGCTCCATAGGCAACTAACTGGTATTGAGCGTGAGATAATTCAAACGCATTCTTAGGAACAAAGTTTACAGATCCCGCAAGAGCTGAACCTGGATCATCTGGCAAAGTTGTATGATTAACTTCTATTCTAGAAATATTATTCAGTGAAAGAGTCATTAACTGGGTAGTACGTACTGCAGATGAACCTCCACTATTATTAACACCTTGATTGTTGTCAGAGGATGTTGTCATTGAGAAGCCACCAAAAGTAATTGGTACGCTAGAACTTGGTGCACCTGACATTGAGATTGATGTACCGTAGCCATAGGCATCGGTTTCCATTTCAACGCCTGGCATATATTTCATAGCATTCGCAATACTACCGTCTGCTATAAATCCTAAATCATCAACCGATACTACGGATTTAAAGTTATCAGCAAATTTTTGTGTATTAATCGCAATTTCACGGTTACTCATATCCTTTTCAACATTAACTTGATAAGCATCGAGTTTAACAATCTCATTACCCGCGCGATTTCGACGTAATTGAATATCCGGAATACTTACTTCGGATCCTGCTTTAATAGTAGCAGACACTGTCTGCGTGGGCAAACCAAGATAAGATACTGCTAACGTTATTTGCCCAACGGGAAGATTATCAATATGAAATGAGCCCGATTGATCTGTCATTTCTATTTTAGAATTCTGTATAGCTACGGATTGACCGGTTTGTTCGTCGACTAGAGCAACTACTTTGATACGAGCACCGTAGATGTACTCCTCAGTTACAGCGTTTTGCACACGACCATTTACTGAACCACGTGGCGTATCAGCATGTAATGATACGCAGAATATAGCCAAAGTAGCTATAATCGCACAAAAACACTTAGCTAAGGATGATTTATTCACAGGGGTAAACTTTTTACTGGGGTTAAGTAACGGTGTAACTAACTTAAAGAACATTTATAGGATCTTATAATGAATTACCTTAATCGATACTTAAATGCAACGTATATAAATCGAATTAAATACACATTCGTTCAATACTTTGAATGAGACTTAAAATTTCGCACACTCAATAACGCGAAATAAATATAAAAAAAAGCCACTCGTCATTATAAAGAGTGGCTTCGTAAGCTATATGCTATTAAATTAGACTTTATTAAAATTTAGCCTTCATACCCAACGTCCATACCGGCTGATATTTGTAATACGTATAGTTTTTAGCATAATCTGGTGTAGTAGGACTAAACCTCTGTAGAGTTAAATTATAACCATTAATGTCCCTACCGTTTACAAAGAGCGAAAATACTTTTGTAAGGCGGAAACTTAGATCTAAATCTATATGAAGTGTAGCTAATTGATAAGTATACGTATTTGGATCATACTGACCACTACCTGTAGTATAGTCATTGTAAGTTAAACGCTCAATAGAGTCCCATTTACCATTTACAGCAATTTGAAAGCGAGAACGCGTTAGGGATAAACCTGCTCCTGCTGACCAAGGTATAAGGGCTAAGTTTTGTGCCGCGAAAGCAGGGGCATAAATACCTCCACCAGTTTGTGTAGCGCGTGTTCCACCAAATCGAAGCGCCAAACCATGCGCCCAAGGCGGCAACGTTTTATCGAAACTTAAATTACCACTTAATTCTAAACCTGATGTAGTAATGACAGAAGGAACGTTAAGAGCTGTCGTAACCGTGTATCCAGCCCATTCTGCAGGGTTATAGCCGTATTGGTTTAATATAGCTGAGCCTTGGTCAGCTGATAATGTTAAGCCAGTCGTCCAAGAATTAGCTACAAATCTTCTATAAGCTCTTAGGGTAACATTCCAAAGACCGTCTGGAGCATAGTATTCTAATGAAGCTCCGTAGTTATGCGATACCCATGGCTTTAGTCCAATGTTGTTGAGTGTAAACTGATTGTTCGATGCTGGGGGCTGGGTTTCATCTGGAGTCTGTAGTGAAGGGTATAATGAATTATAGTCGGGACGACCAATGGTTTGCGAGAAAGACAGACGTGCAATAAGATCATTAGTGACATTGTAACTAGCAGTGGCACTAGGAAAATAATTATTATAATTGTGCGACGAGAATGAAGCTAATTGGGTAAAGATTGTCTGAGCCCATGCTACTGTATTTTGAGATGGATTCAATAAAGGCGTCATAGCTGTTAACGTGTATGGATCCGTTCCGTTGGGGATATACACCGTACCTTTAGTAAGACCAGATTGAGTATCAAGAATTTGGCCTGCACTATTAGTGACATAAGAGGTCTTACCATTATTTTTAATAAGAGGCCCTACACCATTATCCATTGTTCGCTCAAGTCGAATACCGTAAGCAATTTTAAGCCTACCCTTCAAAAATTTTGAATCTGCTCTGATATAAGTTGAAGCAATGCGCTCTTCAATACGGTTATTGTATTGTATGTTTGCACTATAATCCGAATAAGGCCGTCCCGCAGCAAATAAAGAAGGATTTTTGACCCAATACTGACCGACTAATGCATTGCTAATTTCTTGTGATGAACCACCACCAAATCCACCTAAATAGGTGTTGGGGTATGGAATAGTAAAACTGGATTGTGGCAAATTACCCAAGTACATAAATCCCTGACCGTTGTTTCCAAGTGTTGGGTCCAATCGTTGTTCACGGCTATACTCTTTGAAATCATAACCAATCTTAATAGAAGTAGGTATATTTCTAAAAATCGATCCGTCTGATCTTAAGTCTCTCGCGAAATCTCCTTGAGATTGAAATGTGTGATCAGATGCCCACATAGGTTTTACACGTTCGGGCGGTAAAGCAAAAGCCGTATTGGGACTGCTTACACCATTTGCGTAGGTATACGTAGTTATAAATCCGCCCGCTGCTACAAATGTATTAATGTCTGCTGGATTGACGACTGCACCGTTTGCAGCAACAGCTACGGCACTTGTGAATCCGTTTGCATTAACACCATTCAATTGAAATGAAGCGAGTGGACGTAAATTATAAAAAGAATTAAATACTTCTGGGCTATTCGCATCTAAATTGCGCGTTTGCTTTCTAGACGAACCGTAACTATTTCCGAAATTAATTTTCCATCCATTATAATCATAATGGTATTTTAGTGTCATTTGCTTGTTAGCCTCATCTCTAACTTCACTGGTAACGCTATTACCTACTCCAAGTTGTGCGTTATTATTAATTCCAGGGTAGAGTGTTAAATTAGTTGTTGGTAAGGGTCCATAAGGATTATTGTTAGCAGATGATCCGCTGGTATTAGTAGAACCAATTTCATTAGCCAATGTTGAAATTGCTAGGTTTATGTCACCCGTAGAGCCCCAACGAATATAATTATCTGAGTAGCCCATAACATTGTAGCCCTGAGTAAATGTAGCGGATAATGTACCATGAGGGGATACCTTATAATCAGCTGTGAAATTAATATTAGTCTTTTTGTAGACTGTCATTATGTTATCCAGCTTTTCGTAATTTAAGAAATAATGCGTAGGGTTAAGCGGTGTACTTAAATATGTTCCTGTTGTAGTATTCCAATCAGCATTCCAGTAAAGATTCCTGGTCTGAGTATATTTAGGAACACTGTTTGTGCTAAAGTTGACCGAAAATCCAAACTTTTTGTTAACTGGTACAACCGCTGAATAATTAAATCCAGGAAATTTAGACCTTATCGTTTTAAAATCGGGCCCAAGAATAGAACTTTTTGTAAGTTCATTTTGTTGAGATACACCGTAAAGAGCAAGTTGATACTCAGGATGGGATAATTCGAAAGCACTCTTAGGCACAAAGTTGACAGATCCTGCTAGAGCCGTACCCGGATCGTCTGGTAAAGTAGTATGATTAACCTCGATACGTGAAATATTATTTAAAGATAAAGACATTAACTGCGTAGAACGAACAGCAGCAGACCCACCATTTCCTGGACTGCCAGTTCCTGGACTGCCAGCACCGTTTTGATCCTGACTGTTATCCGAAGATGTAGTCATTGAAAACCCTCCAAACGATATAGGAACACTCGAACTTGGAGCTCCCGACATAGAAATAGTCGCACCGTAGCCGTAAGAATCTGTTTCCATGTCAACGCCAGGTATAAATTTCATAGCATTTGCTATACTACCGTCCGCGATAAATCCTAGATCGTCCACTGCAACAACCGATTTTAAATTGTCAGCGTACTTTTGAGTGTTAATCGCAATTTCGCGATTACTCATATCTTTAGCTACACTCACCTGATACGCATCAAGTTTTACGACCTCATTACCGGTTCTTGTATGCCTTAATTGTACATCAGGTATAGCTACCTCACGACCGGCAACCACTGTTGCTGAAACAGTCTGAGTAGGCATACCTAAATATGTAACTGCTAGCGTTACTTGTCCTACAGGTAGACCATCAACGTGAAATGACCCCGATTGATCAGAAATTTCGTAACGAGCACCAGACGTCGCTACAGTTTGTCCAGTAGTAGCGTCGGCTGTCGCAACGACTTGTACGCGCGCACCGTAAATATACTCCTCGGTTTCACCATTTTGGATTCGACCAATGACAGAACCAGTAGGGGTAGTGTCTGCACGAAGCGATATGCTCAATAGAGCAATTAGAGTAATGATTATACCAATATACTTATGTGTGTGTGTATTCATAACATAGGGTTAAAACTAAAGTCACCTAATCGGGGCGGGTATTAACTAATATTCCAAGATAGTTTAAAGACATCCTCTTACGCTATTTTTTTCTATATGTAAGATTGTTCATTGGATATACATTTTCAATCATTACATTTTACTTTATAATTAAATTAAAACGTTCGTTTTATTTACTGTGCTTTAAAAAGAAACAACAGAATTATATCTTGATTTAAATTTCTTAATTATATGATTGTAAAATACTTATATTTAAATTCAAAAAAAATTAATTAATAGTCAGTTAAAAAATTTCAAGTAGCTGCTGCTGGAGGACCTATCAAAGTTTGCCTCCATGCGTTAGGAGTTATATTCGTAAACGCTTTGAAAGCACGGCAAAAATCACTGGTACATGAGTAGCCACTTTCTGAAGCAATAACCTCAAGTTTTATATTACTTCGCGTCATAAGTTGCATAGCTAATCCTATTCGAATTTTTTCGAAAACATGTGCGGGACTTGCTTGACGTACTAAATGAAAGCGACGCCTCAACGTACTTACAGACACATGCATTTCTCGAGCAACTGTAGAGATAGAAGGATTAGATTGTATTCTGTCAGTAAACCACTGGGTTGCCAGTTCTACAGTCCGCTCAGCTTCATTGTCTTGGGTTGCAAGTGCTTGTTCGGGAATTTTCTTTAGCGCGAGCAGTGTCAATTCTGTTACTGCACTTTGAAAATATAAATTACTTAAATTTGTGCGCTTTTTAAAGTGCGGCTCTAGATTCTTTGCTAAACAGACAATACGTTTCTTTTCTTCGCTTAAAAGTTCCACCTCCAAATGAGAATCAAGTTTAACAAGTGCATCAAGCTGAGTCGGCACTGAACCGAAATGAAAGGAAGTCACGTATACTTTTTTATCCCCTATCCCAGCCCAGCCGTGGCTACTACCTGGTCTGAAAATATATAACCTATTAGAACTAAAACGAGGGAGTTCGTCTTTTTTAAATACGGGAGCACACTGGCCTTTAACGACAGCATAAAATTCCCAATTTACTCTTGGTTTTGAAACAAGAGGATATAATCCAAACTGACGAAATCCATAACCAAGATAGCGGAGCATAATTTAATCAAGCGACTAAATAGCAGACAAAAATGATGGGGTACTTTAAAGGCTAACGTTGAAGACTGATTGAAAGAGTGTACTACTGGTGAACGAATTTGTTCACTTTGTCGATACTCTCCTTATAAAGCAAATTATGTGTGGTAGTTGGTCTTTTTTGTTATTTTTCCTAGGCTCTAAAATATCTCATCTACTTATATACTTAAGTATTAAAATTTTGGCTTAATTCTCCAAGGATTGCTTCATAACCTTTCTGATAGGAGTCATACTGAGGTTTCCAATTAAGTTTATCCATAAGGCGTTTACTGCTTATACAACGATTTAAACCTCCCATACTTCGCTTGTAGTCAGTATGCTCTTCGACAAGTGGAACGGGTAGATTTAAGTACTTACATAACCAGTCTATAATATCTCGCTTAATCCTTGGAGTATTATCCGAGCAATTAAATGTATCACTTTGGACGACTTGGGGGGCAGTAAAACAAGCGGCAATCGCGGATACCGCGTCATCTCTGTAAATAAGATTAAGATAGTTATCAATAGGCGCGCTGACCTGCCCCAATCGTACTTGATCGAGAAGATGATGTCTCGACGGCCCATAAATTCCAGCAAGTCTAAGAATAAAAAAACGATTAATCCCTTGATTTTTATGAGCAGCATACCGAAGTATGCTTTCTGCACGAAGTAAAATTTGCCCCCGCTCTCCTACTGATTGTGTAGTCGCAGATTCGTCTAAGACAGATGCATCTGATTGAGGGTATACAGATGTGCTACTCGTATACACAAAGCTATTAATAGGATGGGAAGCGCTCCAAGACAGAATAGACTGCATACCCTGAACATAACTTTTTTCGTATCCTTGCAAACTTGCTGATCCAGAACCTACACAATTTAGAGCGTAATCAAATTGTCCTGATATTTTAGTATGCCACCTCGTATCATCAAGTTCAGCAATAACACAAGGTACTCCCTGTTGGCTTAATACTTCCGCACTTTCCTTGTTACGCGTCAGGGCAACTACATCGGCCCCATTATTTTTAGCATATAATGCTAGCCTAGAACCGATGTAACCCGATCCGAAAACAACCAATCTCTTATTTAAAAAGAGTGTGGAGCAATTCTTAAGCATAACTCAATGAATTACCTAAATTCTATTTTAAGCAATAGCATGCAAAAGGAGCATTTAAATTAAAACAAAAAGGGCATACCTTATTAGAGTATGCCCTTAAACAAGGTAAATAACATGGCGATTCGTTATCGCATGTAATTACTGCTACGTTCGATAATATTAATAAGTAATAGAAGCAGAAAACATTAACGTGCGCGGCTGGCCTCTTGCCTGAAATCCTTCCCAATATTGTACATTGGTAATATTTCTTTCATTTAGAGTAAACGTTGTCTTCTTTTTATTAAAGAACTCTGTTTGATATGAAATACCAGCATCCTGCCTTGTAAAACCAGGAATGGTTGGACGTCTACTGTCGCGAAATACAAGACTGTGTGTTAATGAAATACCCTTAAAGAATCCAGGTAGATTATATTTGTGGAAAATGCTCCAGGATTCACGACCAGG
>Ga0114958_10000741_pt1 | contig 27454 bp, 16 predicted proteins | sample C_130208_EF_Meta_FD_89577 | JGI IMG/M metagenome (GOLD analysis project Ga0114958, IMG submission 89577) | Freshwater microbial communities from Lake Croche, Canada to study carbon cycling - C_130208_EF_MetaG | ecosystem: Environmental > Aquatic > Freshwater > Lake | place: Lake Croche, Canada... | reverse complement strand
TCTAACTTGAAGCCGAACAATTCCATGTTTTAAACCTCTCTATTGTTAACTAACCTCAAATCAGGATGTCGTACCAACCAAATTGTAATACTGATAAGATAGCGATACGCTGAATTCAGAAATTTGATTCTTACTCTCAAAGGCGAGTTCTACTGTTCCAATTTCCTTTGGGTAGCAACCAATGAACTTGTATGTGCAGATGGGATTTCCTTCACGGGTGAGTGGCTGAACTGCCCAATCCATGTAGTACGAATTGAAATTGTTCGGACCAACATTTCCCTGATAGGAGTTTATGAGGTTCGACCAAGATTCAAATGCCTTGCGTAGATTGTAGGTGCCATCGTTGTATACCTTCAATGACCAATCTGCAAATGTACGGTCAGCCGCAAACTTCATGGTTCTTCCCATAAAGTTAGCAGTACCTTCAGAAAGGCTAGAAGCAGGAATCTGCGCGCCCTTACAGAGGAAGGTAATCTGACTATTTGCATTTCCATTATTCACCAAACCACCAACTGCGCTTACCGCACCCGCAGCAGCCGCACCAAAGATCGCTCCTGCGACTCCTGCTGCTGCATTGATGGCACGGGTTCCGCCGCTTGGGAATGAACCTGTTACCAGGTAGAGGTTGTCTCTCGCACCACCATTAATAAGGTTCGCTCTGAAAGCGTCTATGCTGAATTGGCTGTATGCCATTTAAGGTCTCCTTTTCCTTATTTAGGGGGGATTAGCCGCCTACTTCGGTGAACGAAACGCCAGTCTTAGTGGCGATGAAATTGAGTTGAATGAAGTTGATGCTACGAGCAGGCTTGATAAAGATGTCGGCTACGAAGCGGTTACCATCGATGACTTCAGATGTATTGTTGGACTCATCGCACTTCACAAGGAAGTCGGTGATACCACGGCGGCTCTGAACATCACGGAGGAATGGCTCAACCATCGAACGGAATTGTGACCGTGTGAACGAATCGTTGAACTCGAACAGGCTATACTTCGCAGCAGTTGCGATTGCCTTCTCAAGAACGATGAACAGACGGCGCACATTGATACGATCAAAGGCAGAGGGCTTGGTCTGTGCGGTCTTATCGCCATAGAGCAAGGTTCCTTGTCCTGCCATTGTGATGACAGGATTGATGCTATTTTGATAAAGGCTGTCGCGGTGTGTCTGACCTGGGTTGTAGGCTAGACGAATTGTATTGCGAATGATACCACGGTTGAAACCTGCGGGCGACCACCAAGGATCATTGCTCAAGTCTGTGCGGACACAGAGACCTGCAATGTCACCGTTGAGTGGGATATAACGGTAAACATCATTGTAAGAATCGTACTGATACTTGTAGCCCGTATCTATTACGGTGTAGGACGAGTTACCTACAGCGTTACGGAAAGTAAGAGCGGTAGACAATTTATCTGCTTCTGCCGCCGCCGCATTGCTGTTTACTGGCGATACAAAGGCAACACAGTCTTTACGGGTGTTTGCAATTGCAACTAGGCTTCCAACATTGTTTACAGTCAGCGGTCCACCAACAAGTAGTGATACATCGGACTGATCGGGATCTGCAAACTTATCAAAACCCAAGCCGGTTGCAAATAGACGAGTTGCAGATGGATCGAATTCGCCTGTTCCTCCTTGTAATTGCAGACGGAAGATGCCCGATGCGGTGAGTCCAGAAACTCCTCCTGGACTACGAGAAGGTGCAGATGTAGGATATCCAGTTCCATACCGAGCATTTGACACTACACTAGGATTATACGACCAAGTACCTACTCCAGCAAAGGTTTGACCATTGTTGAATGCAGTCAATCCAGTACCAGTTACGCCACCCGCAACAAAGGGTGCGCTGCTGAATGAAGTAACAGTACCTGCTGCTCCAAGATACTTAGAAGTCTGATTGATTTTTGTCTTGAAATAATTGCTTGTGCCATCGGGCAATACTGCAAGAGAATCTACTGAAAGACCTTGGAATCTTTCAAGAACGGTGTTTGGAGTTCCTGTAAATTGACCAAGGCTATCGATAACAATCATATGGAATTCGTCATTAGCATTGGGCAATCCAAGAACGCTTGAGGCATAATATGAAGTATTTGGAGCAGAATCAAATTGCGATCCATATGTCCATGTATTGAATGCAGTAACACCGGCATCAGCACCGCAAATTTCTACGGCTAGACTGTTACCGAGATTTCCTGGATACTTGGCATAGAACATACCGCTTGATGTGCTTACCTGGGTTGTATCGGAATCGCTATTGGGAACATATCCCTGTCCCGCAGTCTGACCTGCATTTGAAGCAGACAAACCAACACCCGATCCAAGACCCGCAGTTACGCGGACAACTTGAAGGTTATTGCCATAACCAAGGAAGTTGGCGGCAGAGAACCAATACGCAGCGTTGGAGTCATTTGGAGTTCCAAACAGGGCAGCCAGATTGGCGACATCGGTGACGATTACGCGCTGATCGGCTGGACCCCATTGGAAGTAGCCCGCAAAGCCAGCGTTGGTTGTGGCTACAGCGGGGATGATTGTGGTTAGATCTCTCTCTGTGATCGTTACACCAGGACTGATTTGGAATCCCATATGGGCGGTCTCCTGTGATTATTCAAAAGTGCGAACGGAGGTATTTAGCATTTCTACCAGTTACCTCCCTCATATGCATGGTCATCCCCCCAAGGGTTGTTTTGTCGCATTCTTGCTTGTTTTGGCGTTTCCTCGCGCCCCAATTCCACTTCATCTTGACTTCGTTGATCATCCACCCCTAATTCCAAAAACCCAAAGGGAACAAGGTCTTCCTCTAATTTCTTGAGTTTATCTTCAAACAATTTTTGCCGAATATCTGTGTTTACCAAATCTTTAAAATATGGCTGTGTTGTTAGCCATCCAAACATAACAAGAGTAGCAATTAGATCATCGTTATAGCCCGGACTTGCCTCATATGCAGAACCTTTGGCAACATAGGTTGAAAGTTCTGCGATGGTATCAAAGTCATTCAGGAAGATCTTGTCGTTCTCAATCATCTCCTTGAGAACAAGACATCCTGTCTTTTTGATTTGATTGGACATCTTGATACCGTATTGGCTTCTTCCTGTGCCGAATCCTTCTCCTGCCTTCTGACCTTTTTTGCCTTTAACTGTAATACTGATGATGTTCTCGTATTCAAGTTCCTCTCGTAGAATGTCTGAAACTTGTTGACCCGTATCATTTAACTCAATAAGAGCATATGCTTCGTTATACCGATTGCCAATTACTTCAAGTAAATTGGGGAAAATCATAACAGGCATGGTATTGTTTCTGAACTTGGCTACTACCTTGTAGGGCATTTGAGTAGCATCTACTATTGTTGCGGCGTGATAATCTTGTCCCTGTCCACGGGCTGTATCTACACACATGGCATAGATGTGATTTTTGATTGGAGCCTCATATACCATTAACCCTTCATCATTTTGATATATTGGAGGCTCATATGCAAGAGATGAAATCTTGGTAGGTTTGATGAGCGTATCTTCAGAACCAAGGAATTCGCATTCAAATTCTTGATACCAAAGGCGTTCATTTGCAAGACTTGCTTTTGTAATCTCTCTCCACTTTGCGTCACGACCAGGAACATCACTCCACTTGGCTTCAATAGGAATGTATTGGTTTCGCTTATTCTCGGCATCCTTCCACAACTTATAGAACATATTCATGCCGCGAGGTGTAGATACGATGACTACCTTGGAAGTCTTACCTGATGAAATGGTAGGATAAACAGACGAGAAGAATTCCTGTGCTACATTTTCAGGGACATGGGCGAACTCGTCCAACAGCAGGAAGTTGAAACTATCACCACGGACGGCGGATGCGCTTGTTGCAGATGCCACTACCTTGGAACCATTCTCTAAAGTGAAACTCAACTTGTTCCATTCAATGACACCCTGCTGCAACCACTTGGGTAGATTCTCATAAGCAAACTTCAGACGGCTTAACAATTCACTTGCAGTCTTTAGTTTATTTGCAAGGATTGCTACCTTATAATTGGGCGTGAACAGAATGCTATAAAGGATATAGCCCAACATGACGGTGGACTTACCACTCTGACGAGGGATCTTTGAAATGACAAAACGATTTGTATGGATCGCCCGAACAATCTTCTTCTGAAATCCATACATCTTAAAGACCATTGGTCCTTGATCGAGGGTCACGATCTTCATGTAATTTTCAAGGAAGTAAATGGGATCCTTGGAACATTTGACATATTCTGCCAACTCTTCCTTGGTGTAATCTACTTGGACATTCGGTCCCTTGAGAAGGGGATTGCCAAGGTAACTATCGCCTTGCTTACTTGGCATCCGTATCTTCCTTGCCCATATCTTCAATCATTTTGGTATTGGCACTACGAAGCATCTTCTGTAAGTCTGCGGTGTTGCCCACAAAGATACTGTTGTTGGTGACTGTAGTAGTCTTGCCAGGTTCCTGCTTCTTAATGTCCTTGATTTGCTTATGTAAATGGATCAACTTATTGTTTGCTTCCAAAGAAGAAGCAATCAATTGTGCCACCACTTCATATGCGCGAGGATTTTGACTTTCGGTCGCTATCTCAAGAAGAGTCTCTAATGCTTCTTCAGACTTTTCAATGATGCGCTTCAGGTTATCCCGAACTTCCGTATAGTCCCGATCTGCTTCTGTCCTGTCAGTCTTTATTGACTTGACTTCCCTGCGAACAACTTCTTGTTTTGGTTCTGGTTCTGATTTTGGCAAATTTAAAGCATTAGATAGATTATCATCAACATCGCCCATACTGATTCCTTTAGAAAGGTGTTATTGTTACGGTTGCTTGACCTGTTCTTCCAGTAGTAAATCCTGTTGCACCTGATAGTGATTGTGCCATTACATTGATATTGCTTCCCGATGCTCCATATCCCGAAGTAACACCACCACCAGGAACTGCAAGATTTGCTTCCACCTTGCGAATGATGTTGACATCTTTGATTGGACCGTACATATAGATCTTTGCCACAAATGTCAATGTCATAATGGTAACTTTGCGAGTCCCATAGTCGCCCTGACTACCATCATCTCCTTCAGACAATACTGCATTCTTGAAGACAACCGGAACACTAACCGCAGGATCCGTATCGTTCATGTTGACAGTAAGTGAATATTCAGGCTGAAAATATGGGATTATCTGCTCAAATATTTGAAGAGCATCATCTGTATTTTTTGCCAAGATACTCAACGATAAATCAAGATTATATGGAACTCTCTCGTATCTGCGCTTGGCTTGAGTTGCGCTGAAATATGAAACGGTGGAGTTCATAGTAGACAACTTACGAGAAGCATCATAAGTGATGTTTTGCATCTCAAATGACAAACGAGGAAGATAGTTTTCCAACTTTACTTTGGCTTGATCAAAGTCAGTACCAATACGCTCCAAGCGGCGAACAAATTTCTGCCGAGGACCATATGCAATTGGCACTTTGATTCTTTCTACTTCCGTACCGTTACCATCACTATTTCCACCCGCAGTATCATAACGAGCAATGTGAATATTGTTGAATAGATTGGCGAATGCCACTATTGTTTTTCTCACCGTACCATGATAGAAATACTCAAACATGGTTACGGTTCTCCAAAGGGATGGGTTTCGTCAAAATTCATAAAGACATCTGCTTCGGTTTGAATTATCTCATTTGAATGATCTATGAGAGTTCCAAATGTTTCGCTACTTCCAGATGCAGATATTGGATAGTATGCGGATTTGTCTGACTTTGTTACATAGCCTCCCGTGAGACTCCAGCCGCCAACCGTATCCACAAGAACAATGCTTGTCGGTTGCTGCGGGTTCCAAGCATACACGGTTGCTTTTGTAGTCGCCGCCGAAAACTCTCCCGCAGTCGCCCCACCCGAAGGCTGATATACGAAGTCGCCTGCTGTAAAAGTTCCTGTTGCACCTGATACTCCTAGTGAGAGTTGAAGTTTGAAGGCAACTTCCTCTACCGCATCTATATCGGCTATACCTGTAGCCATCTTTTCCTCGCTGTATTGGAAAAGTTCGCAAGTCATTTGGTAAGAGACTAGTTTGCCTAATTGATAAAAGGGATTCTCGTGTTCGACAAACTTAATTTCAAATAGACCCTTGTTCAACGGAAGAAATAACAAATCACCTTCCATAGGTCTAGCCATTCCTGTTTCTCGCTTGAATCGCTTACGAGATACGGTGAATTTAACGCTATCCCTAACCTCAAACCCGAACTTAGTAAATTGGTCACCACCTTCAAAGGCAGTTGTGGTGTCCATATACATTTCTATCATCTTGAATGTACTAAACCGCGAGTACGGTGCCTCACCAAAGAAATCATCCTTTACGACTATAGTTCTTGGAATGTAGAACATCTCCATGCCATGAATCTTGATGGCTTCAATAGTCAGATCCTCAATGAGGTTCTGCTCTGGCTGATTTTTGAACTTGTTGAAATATGGATTGAGTGCCATTTTAGCCCATCATAAAGTCTACTGGTAGTTCGTACTTGGTTATGATTTCCTTTTCAATTTCATCTATTTCTTTTTCTGCCTCGTTGGTAATGTCAACACCACGAAGAGTGACATCGCCAGGAAGTTTGATGCCGCTGTATTTGCTCATGTTCGTACCCCATTGACGCTTGATAAGCGCGGTGAGATATTTCTTCAGCATTCTGTCTTCGTAGATTTCCGTATGAATACGAGGATCAAGGATACGATAGCAGTCAATGATGAGATATGCACCTGGTCTGACGATGCGCCAATCCATATAGATCTCAAGTTTGTTGGTCACACGGCTGAAGTTGACCTTCTTCTCGGGCGACAAGAACTGACGCAAAAGTGAAAGGTACTGTTGCGTCATGTCGTATTGAACCATGTCGATAGTGCCGAAGGTATACAGATCATTCAAGGCGTACTGATAGCGGACATCGAACATATCAATTGTCTGTTGAGAAATATGAAAAATTCCAGTTACGCTTGTAATCAAATTGTCAATAGGGACTACGCCGCCGGTAAGATGTTCAACTGTACCTCCAGTCAATCCTGCTTCGGTTATGGTCTGATAGCGATCATCATAACTCAAACTATTTGAGTTGTCGCTTTCTAACAAAAGATACTTACGGTCAATATCGGCTTGAGTAAGTCGGTATTTTAAATATACGCGCTCTACTCCATCAAAATGGTATTCTGACATATACCGCATGGCATCGTCTACACGATCATTGACTTGATCGTCATCCACATTGATTTCCACTACAGGCGCACCGAGTTGGCGCAAGCAGTAATCTACGAGTTTTTGTCGTGTGTCAATAGCCATCAGATTCCTCCGATACTATTTAGACTTTTTCTAACGATGCTTTAAGTTTTAACAATCCACTTAAGAGGTAGTTCTGTCCGTATGGGGAGGAAAAAGTCATTTGTATCCGCAGGAATCAACTCTTGAAGTGCATTTGGAGCCGTTTGCAATAGAGAGAATGGTTTGCTAGAAGAAACCGTGAGTAACCCTTGTCCGCACGCCATGACTGTAACTAACCCGTGTGCGGAAAGATTTAACATGGTATTAGGCGGAATCTTGCCATCGTACGCAAATACAAGGATGCTATCAGATCCGCTTATCGTTCTGACTTTGATGCTTTCGTGGTTGCCGAATGATGCTGCAAACAAAGCAGGATAGTCTTTAGAATTAATCAAAGATCCATTGCACTCTAACCACCCAAAAGGTAATTCTGTCGCCCATATAGGCATCATTACGCCCGTGGGCGCACCCGCGTGTGTATGCGCCCCCGTGGACGGGCGCGTGAAGATGCCTCTTCCTTTGGCAATTCCCTGAACAACAGGAAGTACTCCTTCTTCTATTAATGTGCCATCCTTGGCAAGATAGTAGGTCTTTCCTGCTTCTAAAATGTCAAGATTGACTACTCCCGATAATATCACATCCACTTCAGTATTCATGGGCGGATGCAATCTTTCCACTATTCCAAGAATTGAATCATTTGGATTGCAGGAACCATAAGGTCTTAAAACACCATCGCTCCCGACACATACCACTATGCCAGAAGCGAAAGGTGCGGTGTATCCAAGAGAAACGGTGGATCGTATGGAGTCCGACCCACCGTTTCTTGGAAACATTAGATGCGAAGGTATCCCCGCCATTATGCGTTCATCAGTTCCTCGGTAGCAAACTTCAGATTTGCTTCCATGCGCTCCTTTTGATCGGGTGGGAATCTTCCACTCTGTAGAAGTGCAATAGATGCCTGACGAGATTCCTTGAAGTGTCCTGCCCAATAAGCAGCAATTGCAAACTCATCAAGCAACATCCACTCATAGATCGGAGCAGCAATGAAGAGTGCGCCTTCGGGGCAACGGCACTTGAGACCTTGCTTGGCAAAGGTATATGCCTGATCAAAACGAATGTTCAGGCGGCATAGACGAGCCGCTGCCCACAGGCTTTCTGCACGATAAGGAGCAGACTGATAAGCATTGAAATAGACTTTGATGATCTCATCGATGTTCTTGTTCAGAACTTCCATGATGCGACCTGCCTGATAAAGGGAATAGAAGACTTCTTCGTTCCATCCACCAAGTTCCGCCCGCTTCATATAAGCAGCAAGAGCCTTCTCCCATTGCTGCGAGTCACGGTAGGACTGTGCAAGATAGAAGTGATAACGGTTGAAGTCCTTTGGGTCAACTTCGCCCTTGAGGGCTTCCTCAAAGCGTTCTGCATCGCGTTCATACTTCATTGGTTGACTTGAACGATTACCATCTTGAATGGGGGTGTTCTTGAAACCACGGGCAAAATCGCGGGTCTTGATCTCCTCCTGACAATCAACATATTCATGGAGAATGCCACGGTAGTAGAACTTCTTCTTGGTGCTTGTCATCTGCGGACGGTGATACTTGGTGCCACCGTATTCTGCAAAGATGTTGTAGAGATCGGCAGTCAGACTTGCCTTGAACTGTTCGGGATCAAAACCTGGTTCAAAAACAAGAACCTCATCGGCATCAATCATGTATGCATAGTCGCCTTCGGTGCTGGCAAGTTCAAGAGCCTCGCTGCGGTTATGTCCGAAGTCCTTCCAAGGACGCTCATAGAGTTTGCCAGGAATACCGACATTCTCAAAGAACTTGCGAATCTTGTCCTGTGTGCCATCAGTTGAACCAGTATCAACAATGACCCAGTTATCGATGATTGGAAGAACAGAAGCAAGGCAGCGTTCAATAACACGCGCCTCATCCTTGACGATCATGCATAGAGTGATCGTCTTTGTCTTTGATGGATTGTTTGTGGGTGCAGATACAACTGCGGTGGGTGTGGTCTGTTCAATCGTAGTAACCATTGTATTCTCCATATTTAAAGAAACTGTGCTATCAAACTGTATTTAGTTGTGTTGATTGTGAGTTTGAGCAAAATCCGAAAAAATTTCAGGTAATCTCAAGAACCGATATATGCATTATACCCTAGTCACTTCTGGATAGACCGTGATCATCCCCTGAACTAGTCTTTGAATTGTATTTCCACTATTTGATTGTAATTCTACATCATAAAAATAAGTTCCTGCTTTGATCGCCGCAGTTGCAGTTGGACCAAGAGATACGCTTATATATCCTGTTCCGCCTGTAATCGAAGTAACAAAAGTGGTTGCAGTATTGGATGTGTAATATTTACGCATCTGAGCATTGGCAGTATAACCAGAGGAAATGTTAAGGGCATTTCCGTTCGTATCGTTTGCACGAATAGTGAACGCGAAGTTTGCTCCTTGATCCATGTCGTAATTGATTGATATTGCCATAATGCCTTCTTTGAGAAGTATTTAGTAAAATCCAATTAAGGGGGTATTACGAGGAACAAGGTGCTTCCGAGAGAAGTATTGACACCAACGGCTCCCCAATCCGAAGCACTATAGGATGATGTAGGAATATTGTAGTTTTCGTAGACATATCCGTTCGATGCTGCGGAATCATCGTAATCGAATTGGATGTATTTCCAACCAACATGACCAGAAATAGTAGGCGTGGGAAGAGTGTAGGGTACAACATTGAAAGAAACGCTGGGTATTGTTAATCTATTGTTGTTGTCGCCAAACCCATATATCGTAGAGGTTGGGGAAGAACCATAGTTTTTGTTGTTCATCCAAGATCCAACATTGAGAGTATTTGGACCAAATGAACTATGCGTAGAAATTCCAAACCTACAACTTCCCTTACCGTAAACCATTCCAAAATTTGTGAAAAATGTATTATTTGTGCTTGTAGTTGCAAAAATACCACTCGCCGCAGCGGGTGACGCTGGTTGCGCTCCGTTTTCTCCTCCTGTTACAGGAATATCATTTGTTACGGTCGATGACCAAGTATGAGTCGTGGTTGAAGTGCTACCAAAATAGGTATCATTTCCCGAATATAGACCAATAGTTGCAACAGGTGAAGATCCGCCTTCATCAGAACCTTGTGAATATAATTTTGCAAAATTTGTGCGTATGCACAAAATCTTTGAACCAGGTTCTATCACTACAAATGGAGAATGGGTTCTTTTGTCATTTGGATCATAGGGCGAAGTTCTCAACAAGTTTTTCCACAAGCCACCATGTCCAAATCCGACATTACCTGGAGTACTCGCCGTAGCAGTTGTTCTTCTGACTGCATTTGCAGTTGAAAAATCGTAATTTCCTACCGTATCGTATTTGTCCCAACGGCGAAATGCATATGTAACGCTTCCCTCTCCGTAATAACGCATTCCTCCCCACAAAGCATTCCAATTTCCACTATTCCATTGAGGATCTGCTGTTCCTTGTGCAATAGAGAGTGTAGTGCTATCGACTGCTGTAAACAGATGATCAGCATTTCCGTGCCTAGTTCCAATAGGAACCAATTCCACAACATAGGCACGGGGAGGCCAAACTCGCGTAAGTGTTTGGGCATTGTTTATCCATATTTCTTTTGCTGCCGCAGTAGTTCCACCATTGTTTACCCATGCTGCATGAATAAGTTTTGGGGTTCCCGAGCCATCGTTTACCCATACTCCGTGTCTATCGCTGTTTTGTATTGTCATATTGGATATTATCTATTGTAAAGATTACACTACAAACCAAATAGAACCTGAGATAGGGAAATTTGCTAATGTTGGAGCAGAGGTGCTTATGTAAGATTTTGGTGCTGCACCATTTGCCCATGCACTAGGTACGATAGATGCCGTAGCAGTAATACCACCACCAATATAGAGTGAACCCCCAATTCCTACACCACCCGCCACTACTAGTGCGCCTGTAGTAGTTGAAGAAGATGGTGATGTACCAGCAAATGTCGCACCATTTGAAACATAGAGATAGTTGGATGTGATTCCTGCATTATGTACCGATGTACTTGCAAATGTTACACCCCTTAAAACATAGAGATGGTTGGATGTAACCCCCGCATTAAACCCTGCGAGACTATTGAAGGTAGCAAGACCGGTATAGACTGATGTACCGGCAAATGTCGCACCAGTTGAAACATAGAGATGGTTGGATGTAATACCCGCATTGAAAGTAGCAAGACCAGTATATGCCGATGCGATTCCTGCAATATTTCCTACAACATTCAAATTTTGCAAGGTCAGCGTGCTTGATGCCAACGATACGGAATCACTTACATCTTTGCGTAGATATCGAGAATCGTGGTTGTGACCCGTGAGAATCATTGCATCGGAATCTCGCTTTGCGCGAATGATGAAGTTGGTGAAAAGTCCACCATCACCATTAGCCGTTCCGCCAGTAAATCCTCCCGATAGACCAAATGCTTCGCCTCTTGAACCATATGGAGCATATTCACCAAATGGAGACTTGCCGCGAAGGTCAGGAGCAAAGAAGTAAGAATCAACACTTGGTGAAAGGATGTCTACAATGTCACCATTGTTTCCAAGATTTGTATTGTTGGTACCTATCCCTGCAACAGTAATTGTTGTTCCATCGGCAGTAATTCCACCCGTATAATTAAGATTTGCAATTACACCTGGAGAGTTTGATCCTCTGCGAATGTATCTAATTGTTCCTGCTGCCAATCCCAAAGATGCAATATTTGCAGTTCCCCGATCAGGACGAATGACTGTAGAAGCCGCAGAAGTCTGACTTACAATAGTTCCACGCATTGAATAGGTGTAACCGATCAGATTGAACAGATCTACAAATGTATTTGCAGTAAGAGCGCGACCATCGCATGGCATCCAATTGTCATTGTACTGCACATCGCTGACAGGAATTGACCCACCCGAAAGACCAAGTGAGAGTCCTGCAAGACCACCCGCATATGGTTGGATGGCACCAATTGGAACCATTCCACGCATATAGACCTGATCTTGTGCATATGGGAAAATTACATCGGCTTCATTGCCGTATACAATACCGGCACTACCTCCCAATGCCATGAATAGAGGTTGATAAAGATTTCCAGAAGGAACATTTGTATTGGCGGTCAGACAGCCATATCTAGCCCAATCAAGATAATAGGTCTGTCCCGTAACTGCTCTTCCGATACCTCGGAGACCATTGGAAGACAACTCTATGTAACCCTTCATGGTTACTGAGAATTCATTTGCATTGATAATTCTATCAACTATACCAAATGCTTCTGTCGATGTGCTATTTGCCTGTGCGCCTGTAATTGTTCCAGGTGTTCCACTTGCGGCATCAGCAGCAATAACAGCAACTGCCTGACCTGTAGTCAGACCGTGACTTGCTTGTGTAAATCTACGCTTAATCTGTCCTGCATTGTGGCGATCTCCATAGATTTGCCCAAATTGGTCGGTTACGGGAATTGTCCATGCACTTGCGCCTGTAGTTGCATTTGCACCATCAACCATGTCCACATTGGCATACTGAATGAAAGCGTTTGCAGTTACGCCTGTGTACTGTGATGTTGCTCCTGCTATGAAGTAAGCAATTGAAGTAACTCCTGCACCTGCATATGCATTGAAGTTTACACTACTCGAATTTGCGTCTTTGACAATGCCAAAATAAGGCCAATTTGAATTTGCCGCACTTTCCGTCAACCGTAGGCTGGTTTGTGCGCTTGCTCCTGCCTCAAAGATGAAGGTATTTGCTGTAGTGCCGGTTACAAAATTTCGTGAGATGAATTTAGAAGCAACAAGCGGAAGATTTGGTTCGTTTGCGCCAAATGGAGTACTGAATGTCCAGTAAGAATTTCCATTATTATGTTTCCATAGGAATCTCTTATTTACATTTCCACTTCCGGTGATAGCAAGAATTACGCCGCCTTCTCCCAATGCATTATCGGAATTATAGGCACCCGCAGTAGATCCAGCAGAACCGGTAGTTGCTAGGTACACATACTGAGAATTGATTGATAGACTTCCTACTTGGGTGGAAGCCGCTCCAACCGCAGAGAAATTACCCTTTACATTAAAATCGCCCCAAAAGTCAAGAATAGGCATATAAATTTCTCGGGGAAGCATATTTCTGGCTTGAACTTTTTTAGTTGTTCCTGAAACTCCTTGAGCCGTATCAGAGATGTCTTGAACCAAAACCCAATCATATGCATTGACTTCAGATGCTAATATTGCTCCGCCGGTAAGAGTATAGGCTTGGTTTCCTGTAAGGGTATAGGCATCTCCGCTGATGCTCGAAAGATCAAGAGCAACAACACCCGACCAAGGTCTTCCCGTATCGGTTGCTACCTCAGTACCATATGCGGCATTTACATTGACATATTTGATACCATTGTAATTTACTCCAGTAATTCCATACGACACATATGTGCCGTAACCATTATCAATGTCATAGATGTTGACGGGATTGAGCGCGTCAACCATTTCATTGGTTTTTGCAAACCAAGTCTGAAAGGTGTCCGTTAGTTGGATCTTTTGGATATCAATGACATTACCGGTGAGTGGCATTAGCGGTTCTCCTGCCGTTCAATGAGTTGTCGGACAATATCCTTCAACTCTGCGACTTCTTGCTTCAGCGTATTTATCTGTAAAGTTTGAGACTTCATTTCGGCTTTTCGTTTTTCATAAGCCAAAATGTCCTCTCTATTTGTAAACAACAAAGCACGGGAATTTGAATCCCGTACCATGTTGGGTTCTCCATTGACTCGTTGTTGACTCATGCTGCGGTAATTCTCAAGTTTTTGAATCTCGGAACAATTGTTGGATCCGAAGCAGCAGATGCCAATCCCATTACAATCTTGATGGCAAATACTTTGAATTTGGGTTGATCCATCAATCTGAATGACATTTCTTGATAACCATTTGCTGTGGTATTGGCATATGTGGTAACGGGAGTCATTTCCGTATAACCAAGAAGATCAAAAGGAGATTGGGTTGAATCATCCGAAGCCATACGAGCATAAACCTTGAAGGTAGTATTGCTTGGATACGAAGCCAGCATTTCAACCCGCAAGTTTGTGGCTTGCATACCAGGTTCAAGAACAACACGCTTGGTGATATACCGAGCAGTTGCTCTAGACGAAGAGATTGCGCCTAGATTGGTCGAACCGGTCTCTCCACTCTGTGCCAAATCCACATAGTTGATCTTGTTTTCGATGATGTTGGCATTTGCACGATCAATGTCAACAACGGGAGAAACATATTGATCTGAAGTACGCAATTCTAACTGCAATTTTGTGAAATTTGTTGTAGATCCATTGAATGTCTTGGTTGTGGTTGCAACCAATTTATTCAAATCTACATTAGAACTAACCAAACCAGTTTCGGTATTGATTATCTGTGTATTGGAAGGAACGATATAAGGAACATTATAATGGGCTGCATGAGCAGGCAATGATGTTCCGCTTCCATAGTAAGCAGATCCTGCTGCTCCCAAGTCAAAGAAAGCAGATGAGGTAACAAACTTGCAGATGTGAAGCAAGAATTTCACATCTTCTATGTCAGACTTCTGCACCCCTGTTGAAGTTTGATTCTTGAAAAGACTTCTTGCATATGGCTGCTTTGTTGCACGAACAGTCGATTCTGTAGTAGATTGCTTCAAGACATCCATACCAATCTGTGAAGTGAAGATATCAAAATTGTTACTTGGAGTGACCAACGAGAATGCATACTCACCAGGAGCAAGATATACTGGACTTGTAAACGCAAAATCAGTTCCTACCGATGCATTTGTAGATGTGGTGATTGCAGATGAGAGGATAGTTGTATCCGACAACGGAATGAATTTTGATGGATGTGGATATCCATTTACAATTGGACGCAGTACTATAGAAACTGGTGTGTTTGCGTTTGAGTCCTTGCTCTTGAAGAAGAGCGTAACCTTTTTTGCAAACACTCCTGATGGATAGATCGAAGGATCCACATAGAAACTTTGAGAAAGAGGATCAGTAAATCCACGCAATTGTGTGAACTTGGAACGCTGAATATCCTTACCAAAGATGTTGGTAACTATGTTCTCCGAACGAACGCTTTCTCTACGAGACTGCACCGTTCTTGTAGTGATGATTCCATCCTTGACATTACCCCATGTTCCTTGCATGGGGAAGACATAATCTACCGCAGTTGTGGTTGTGGTTAGATCATTTGTTGGGCTGCTTGTCAGTCGAATTGACTTCTTTCCTGCAACAAAAGATGTTGATGGAATTGAGAAGTATACTGAAGCATTTCCTGCTGCATCCGATGCAAGTCCACCCACAGATACAGACACTCCATCTACAAACAGGTAAAGATTTGTATTTGGACGAAGATTGCTTGCAGATAGTCCTATATCAATGCTTCTTGCATATGGAACAACATCGGATCTTATCTGCAAGTTTTCCGTATTATTCGATAGCGAATAAGGCAAAGTCGAACTATTTGAAGATGGCTGTGTCAACCGAGAACCAGAAGAGGATACGAATATGCTTCTTGTTGGTTCCGAATTGACAGATGATGTTATGTTATTATTCTTGGGAACGCCTAGCCAATTTGATTCCCAATCATTCCATTGAGATCCAAATCCTTTTGCCTGTCCTGGACCTGTTCCAGAAGCATTACCAAAAATCCAAGCATCATTCTCGCCTTCAGTATTGATGCGTACAACAGGTGCAACGGTGTCGTCATACCAGAAGTCGCTTGATGGGGTAGCACGCATAAATCCAAGATAGTTGAAAACTCCCGCAGGATTTATGTTTAGCGAGGATGTAGCCAAGGGTTGATTGATGAGTGGAGATGTCTGATAGTTGAGTGTATAGATTCCATCAGACGATCCACTTGCATTAATTGCATTTGAGATCTGATTTAGACGATATACTCTATTTCGGAACGATGGACGCATCTCATTGTTTTCAAAATCAATTGATGCTGCATACATCGGATCCTGTACATCACTTACCGAGTGACCACGGAATCCATCAACAAGAATTCCCTTCTTTGGAATCTCTATACCGGCATCATCCAAGAATGGAGAATTTCTTGCCTGTTGCTCTAGAATATTGAGATTACTGTAATATTCTACATTATCGATGCGATTCTCAAGGCTGGCAATGTCCTGCATAGTGTATCTCTTGTTTTCGATACGACTAATTTGAACATCATCTTTGGATGTGGTATATCCATTTACCGTTACATTGTAAAGAGTCATTGCATCGGGGCTATCCATCGGAGGTTGCGGATTGTTCGATGGGATACCAGATAGAACCTTGAAGTTACGATCTCGTCCCAATACAATCTTGTCGGTTCTTGGTAGATAGTTTGTGTATGTAAATTTGTTTAGATTTGCAACAGATGGAGAAGGAATTACATATGATCCTTCAAAATTTCCTGTGGCTGAACCACTACTTGTTCTAATATCCGCTCTAGATGGACGGAAATCAAGAACATCAGATAGACGATATGACCGCCCTGTTGATGGACTGACATATACGGGAATATCAGAATAATCCACACCTCCATCAGTATAGGAATCTACAGTAAATGGTCCTGTTACTCCAGGAGTTGCGTTGCCGTGAACGAATCTAGTAAATGTGTAAGTGAAAGGACCGCCGACCCCTACAAATCCTGCGGGGGGCAGAGAATTTGATGTTGCATAGTTGTATGGCAAAACATTTGAAGCCGCAATCAACCGAGAGTAATCGTAATAATTGTCTCTCTGACCATTATCTAGAGTAAAGTAATTCAGTAATTGCTGATTAGCGATTCCTGCGGTGGTGCCATTGGAAGTCCATAATGTGCCTGTAATGGAAAGAACATTGATGACATCGGTGCAAGGTATGTCTGTGTATTGACGCTTTAGATACAGGAAAGACTTACCGGTTTCTTGATCGGTTACCCATGTCTGAGTTGAAGCAAACCCACTTGTGCTTGTATATGTGGATTTTGTCTTTGTTCTTCTATTATATGCTCCCCCAGTATTGCTCAAATTTGTTACATAGAAAATATAGAATTCTTCAGGATTTCCTGAATCGTATTCTGGAATGGTTATAGTTAGTTGTAATTTGTTTGAAGTCACAACAGCGGTAAATGGAGCCGCCAATCCATCTCTATTGAGGACAAAAAGTTCATTAGAAGGATTGCTTATGGCTCCAATTGGCGCAGAGAAAGTCACATTTGAAGCCGGAGAAGTAATTACAATTGATCCACTAGCATTTGGAATCAATGCTTTAAAGTTGCTTATGGCATAATCTACAGTATTAATTGACTCGATACGATCTCCTCTTGGTAGAGAATAAAGAAGTCCAGTATCATTTTTGTTATCAAAAATTCCCGAATCTATCCAGTTAGAAACAAAAGTCGGAGTTGTATGTCCTTCGTCCAAGAATATCGAGCCAATATCGGATAGCGTATTTGCCTCGTTTAATTTAATATCATAAAGATATAGATCGTATTCGCTATTTGCACCAGAAGGAATGATATTACGAATTCTTGCAGTTCCTATGTTGACATAATCATAGGCACTTGTTTGTCCTTGTGGTCCGGTGTTGCCATTCATCGCATAGTACGCACCAGAAGAAGAAAGATAAACTTTGGGTTGCTTGGTAATGTTGAAACCTATGAAGTTTCCACCCTCGGTCTCACCGCCTAGAATAACCGGCAGAGATGGTCCAATAGAACCGATTGCAAATTGATTTGCATTTTGCGTTGTTGATCTTGCTTTTGGCATAGACAACACAGTAGTTCCTTGGGTTTCAAATTCATGTCCGAAGATATACGCCTTGCCCTGACCAAGTTCGGCAGAGAGAGTTGCTCCTGCTGCGCCACCAACAACATTACGATAAGTCAAATTCAGATCAAATGGCTCAACCGTATAGTTGCCACTTTCATCATAGGTACGCCGTGCAAGGGTATCTTCAATGGCAGCATATTGCGGATAGAGTTCCTTCTTCACGGTCTGACCATCTACAATACGGATGATTTCCATAAAGTTTCCACGGGCAAAATTGGTTGTTGTGGTTACAGCAGTTGGATCGAAGCCATATTGCGTCAGGGTTAGATCAAGTTTGAATCGATCTGCACCAGGTGCTGCATAGTTATAGTAACCAAATGCAGGGTCATTCAGAGTCTCATCGTCACTTGAGGTTACGAATGAGGGATTTGTTGCAAATCCAATTCGTGTAGTTGGATTGCTGAACTTTCTATATTCTGATCCTGCGGAGCCAGTTACTTGATATGCACCGATCATTTGGGCATCGTGCATTACAAAATAGCCATCAACATAACGAACACCGGAGTTTACCGAGATGACTGTTGAATCGCCAATTACCGAAGCGGTGCTGTTTCCAGTAAGGGAGAAAGCAACCGAATTTGTTCCTGCGGTTCCCGAAATAGTCGTATTGTGAGTGAATCCTGTCCCACCACCGATATAATCAAAGTAAATAAGGTCAAATGCGTCTACCGTAGATGAAGATAGCCCCGCCTCTGCATGGATAATCCTAGCCTGTGCAGAACCGACTGCTCCGACTACTGCGCCAACAAGACCTGTCACATCAGATACGCCCGATAGACCTGTGATACGACCGTAACGGAGATAGTTTTCCGTAATTTGACCATCAAGAACAACCGATCCATTTTCAAAGATGTTGGAACCAAAGCGTTCAATTTGGTTCTGAAGCATGGTCTGCATTTGTGTGACTTCACGCGCCTGTAGGGCATAGCCAGGCTTAAACATGATACGAAGGAATTTCTTGTCCTCGTTGAAGTCATCGTAATAGGGATCTACATTGAATAGCGTGGGGTCGTATGACATTTATTCCTCCGATCAAAGCCCAATTATGAGTTTGATCTCTTCCTCTTGACTATCTGAACGAACAACAGGTCTTATATTCTGTATGTATTGAACTTGTCCTGATCTAAATTTGAAGTCGGGGAATTGACTGATAGCCGAAATCAAGGCACTAGCAGCAATTCCCGAAGCATTTGTATATGAGATGGTGTTTCCTACCACAACGGAGCCTAATGTGATGATGACAGATAGATCTCCTGTTGCTCCGGAGGTATTCCAATTGATTACTTTGCCTGTAGCAATCTGAGATAAACCACTATACAGATATACAGTATTGTCCAAAACAAACGAAGATGAGGTAAAGGTATCTCCTCCGGCGGGATTCAATACAAATTTGTAGACTTGGCTATAAGTATCGGGAATGCCCTCTATCACCGTTGTCTTCTCGACAATTTTTGCAATTCCCGTAAGACCTGAATAGAAATTCATATAGCGGTCTCTTACGCCAACAGTCTCACCGATATCAAAAGTACCATGAGCATTTTCCAAATAGATCTTGCCTTGATTATTGAGACCGGATATTGCATCCCAACGGTAGATTCTGCCATTTGAACCAGAGAATTCAATGTCTAGTGCAGCATTCCCGACTCCAACGGCATTCATTCCCTGCGGAAACTCGTTTGCGATTGCAGAAAAAGTAGTGGCAATTGTTGGAGTGACTGTCAGAACAAGAAGATCTCGTCCATCTGTTCCTGCGCGGGTGCGTGAGGCAACATCGAAAACATCCAAGGTTGATCCAATAGCAACTCCTTTACCCGAAGTAAAGTTTCCAATCACATTGGTAAGAATCAATTCAGATGTTCCCGTATAGCCCGTTAATCCTGGTCTCCACGAAACTACAGTACCGGTTGCTCCTGCAAATCCTCCAGTCACCCCTTGTTCTACAATAGAACCTACTGTGAATGAATTTGCATTTCCTGCCTGAACCGTAGAAACTCTGATTTGAGGTTGGGCAAGATCGGGATTCTTGATGATGCCAAATTGACGGAACTCATTTTGTGAAGTGACCTTTCCGTTTTCATTTCCGCTGTATTTTTTCACTATCATCAGAGAGTTGCCACCAAGTTCGGCTACAGGTTTTGATCCGTGACCGCCTTGGGGAGAAATGATCGGTATTGCTGCATTTGAAAAATCTGTGAGAAGAGATGATGGGATATTGGATGCAAAAGTCAATCCTGCAATTACCTTAAGGTTTGCATACGAGTAATCCATACCCGTATCAAGCATTTCGAAGGAATCGACATAACGATATCCACCAGTTATAGTGGTAGAATCGAATAGAACGGATACATCGGCTATCGTGCGTAATGGATCCAATGTATTGTTGTTTGCAGACCCATCACCATCAAGGATTACATTAGGAACAATCGAAAAGGTTGAAGAATTGGGAAGCAACTCGACAGTAAATGGATTGGTGACTTCGATAGTTACATTTGCGCTTGTTGTGCCTGGTGTATAACTGCTGATGATTCTTCGTTGTCCCTTGCCTTGTCCCGAATCGATAGACAACACCATATTGTTGTAGTAATCTTGAACGGGAACAAAGGATGGGGAATATAAAGTTGCAGTCAATCCACCTACCGAAACAGAAGGGGATACGATAACATTATTAGTTGAAGAAAAAATGCAACGATCAGAAATCAGATAGTTGGAATATTCGGGTAGGAAGTAAATGAAGACTACTTCCCCATCTACTCCCGCATTCTGAACCGCAAACTGCAAGTATCGCTCATCGTTACTGCCTAGTGATTCTATATTTTCAACCGGCATATAACCTGGACGCAGAGTTCCACTTGTCTTTAGCCCACCCTTGAGAAGAAACTTACGGCGGCTTTCCGTGATGGAGTACATAAACTTCCAACGATAGCCATCGGAAAGCAATTTGACATCGGTATCGGTATGAGTTGGTGCAACTGTTGAAGGTGCGCCATAGTTGTTGTCAATGCACTTATAGACTCGTTCTTCGTCCACCAAAACATAGAAGATATATGGATTGTCGGGATTGAAGAGTTCGATTGTTGGACGATATGGGCTATAAACTGTCCCGATTGTCCAATCATAACGAGGAACTACGATAGAAACATCGTCTTCGGTAATTCTCTTGTGAGCAAGGACATTTTGCCAAAACTCAGATTCTGTTTGATCCGTATCCGCAGCAGCGGGTGGCAAATTGTCAATTTCTCCCGATGTAGACAGCCTAGGTAGAGGCTTACCAATGGAAAGAAACCACTTGTCTGTGGACAGGTTGCCAAACATCATAGCAAAGTGATCTATGAAGGTTTGCTTGAAATTCTGACGGAACTTGTCGCAGACATTAGCCATTTAAGAGTCCTCTGTGGGGGTATTTATCAATTAGTATGCATCTTAATATACGACTGTGCCGCCTATTTCTCTTCTTCCAGATCTACAGTAACTTCAGGGACATTGTATAGAGAAAGCATGGCAGAGCATTCATTAGCATATGCTGTGAGATTTTGATAAGTTAATCTGTATATTGTGTCGCTTTCTTGCTTTAGTAGACCGTACCAGGACATTGCTGCCAAATACATAAAGGCAAATTCATCGGTAAAGTCTGAAGTATTTAATACTGGAAATAGTCCTTTGATTGGAGGAACGAAGTTTCTTTCTTCAGGAGACTTTGCTGCCCATGCTTCATATTCGGTTAATGCAACTTTATATCGATTGGGATTTTCTTTTTCACAATTTTTTTCCCACTCATTTAGCAGGGTGGCAGTATCAGAAGGTATTCTTGTCTCCGAAAGTAGAGATACTAGAGGATCCAAATTGGGCATAGGTTGAAGTTCCTTTTTATGTAATTTCCATAACCATTCACCAAATTTCAGAGGATCATCAAATCTACCAATCTGCCTGTCTCTAAACACGACATCTAATCTGAGTATCTCGTTACATGGTCCGAGTCGCATTTGCTCATACAGGTCTTGAAGTTCTTTTCCTAAAGATAAAAACTGCAAAACTATACCCACTTTATCTGCAAGCCAATTTACTGCTTCTTTGTATAGTTGATTGCAAGAAGGATTGGGGTTATTGCCCGAAGGATTATTTTGAACTTCTTTCAAAAATTTTCTCATTTTCTCAAGCCATTCTCCCACTTTCTTTGGGTCTGACCAATCTATATCTCCTGGCGCTGGTATCCAATCTGGCAATAATTCCGGAGGAAACGAAGGAATTTTCCACGGCAAAGGTGGGATATTTTTGTTTTCCGGATTTCGTATTGGTATAGTTAAATCCTGACCAGGCGCTCGTATATACTGCCAACAATCCTCACCGCCGCCAAACAACCCACCTCTTCGCTCTCTGAATATACCGCCCAAGCCATTGGGTGTATTTGGATGTGCTTTGACGAATTCGTTCATTTCGCAAGCAAGCCAACAATTTACAGGATTCGATCCTAATCTGAAACCCAATCCTAGACTTTCTGGAAATCCTGGATCTATTCCATAGATGTAATAATATATTTCTATTAATTTATCTATATTATCATCAGTAAGCAAATCTCTCATTTTTTTAATAGTGCTGATATACTTATTAAAAAGATCCATACAATCTTTTTTTGATACTTCCTGTGCAGATCTTGTATCGTATCTGGTGTCTTCATTAATAGTATCAATTGATATTTCCAATTCTAGAGCGAGATTTCGAGTAGTGTATTCTGCTTCTGTGAATGGAGTCTGTGCATTCAGCAATGTCAACGCATTCAATTGCGCCGACTTCAAGGCAGTAGCATAGTTTGCTCTTGCGGTTTCAATCCCTTCAGCGGAAGAGTTGCTATTCAACGCTGCATAATATGCATCCCGAATTTTTGCCAAGTTCGCTTCAATTGCCGCTTTGATTTGCTTGATGTTGTTTGCCATTTTAATCCTTATTTCGGAATGCGTAATATTTCAGTTCATAATCCTGGAACACGGTCGTCAAGACCTTGGGCTGTTGGTGGTTTGGGTGGTTCTATGCCAGGACTATTTCCACCATTCTTGCAAGGTGGATGTTCAAGTTTGCGATCCGAGAAAAAGTCATCCGGTGCATCAACAACATCAACTCCACCATATCCATATGGTCTTAATCCTCTATTTGGATCCAAATAGAACGGTCCAAAGAAAGGATCCCATCCTCTTCCGTAATACGGATCTCGATCTTTGTCTTTTCCTGCCGGAACATTTGTTTTTCTCCAACCACCAGGGAATGGTGCTGACGGATCATCATTTGGTACATTGTATGGATTTATCTGACCTGGAAACCATCCTGGTGGGTATACGGATGGTTTCCCCCATAAGGGGAATTGTGGAATGTCTTCTCCAAAAGTATCAGGCTTGACTCGGTATCCACCATCACTCGTCTGCTCAAAGCAAAGAGGAACCCCGTAACAAGGAACAAATTTTGTCCAAAGATTACCATATTCAATAGCATTATTACCATTAGTGGCATCATCAAATGTATCTTCCTCTAGTTCGCCATCTTTTCCTACACTCTTTCCAAAAGTCCAATCATCAGGATTAGACATTGGAATCTTAAATCGCCATGTGATTATCAGGTTACCGGTCAATGGATCTCTTGTTCTTGTGCGAATCCACCAATGTCCACTCCAGTAATAAACTTCCGATCCATCATTATCATTTACATATTTTGGTTCTACACCTAGCGGCGGAATCTCTGTGGGCAAACGATAATTTTGACCCCGTTGACCACCACCCAATATTGGCCATCCTGGCCTGTTCGGATTTAGCGGATCGTCTTTAGGCATAGAGAACGGTGCCGAACCAGGTTTCCAGAATGTCTTTAGACCAAGAGGATCGCAATAATTGCCACCTTCGAATAGCGGCATAGTATCGTCTTTGCCCAATTGCCAGAACCAATCATCGCTACGCACTTTGATTCTATCATCCCAATACCATTTCCAAATGTCGGGATCATCTCCAATATCTTCTCCGCTAGGAACTCCCGTTGCCAAAGTAGTTCCGAATCTATATGATGGAGTTGTCTGTCCTGCATTCGGATCGGTATAAGTCGATATCTCTGTGCAAGTTGTTAGACTGTTGGTTTCTGCTGAAAGACCTGCATATTGGTGCGAGAATGAAACCGAGAGTTCGGATCCAGAAATGACTTTGCCATAGTAATTCAATAGTCTAAAGGTTACGGTATATTGTTTTGCGGCAATACCTTCGGAAGTAAATCCAGAGATCTTGAATTGACCAAATTCGCCGTGAGGAGATACGGTCTGCTTCCATTTTGCGGCTTCGGGGCGATAGCGATACAACTTTCGCCCATCGCTTACTTCTACTTCCATTCGATCCGTGATCCAATAATTCATGTTCTCTGAATTCAGAATCGTATAGTTGAAAATGATCGTACCATTAGAGTAGACTGTGCTATTTACAAAATCAAGGCAATAAGTCAATTTCACTTGGGGGATATATGGTTCGACAATCTCCTCATTCTTGCAATCAAACTGCAATCCGACCTTACGATCCAAGAATGCCTCTGCTGTGATCTTGCGGAATTCGGAACTTGTAGAATACTTAAGAAGGGCGTTGCGACTTCCTGCGGCAGTTAGACTTGCTGCCCAATTCTGACGATTTGCAGTTGAACCCTCTGCCCACTCCGACCAATATCCTGCCGAGCCTGTACCGCCGCCAAGGAAGTCGCTATATTGCGTATCAAGGATACGAGCAGCATATGGTTCCACTTCTGTAGCAAGCGAGAGGTTTGGATTCTCGTTGATCGTGAAGTAAGGGTAGCCATATGCGCTGTTGATTGCAGTATTTGCGGTATATCCGTCTTCTGTTGGTAGAGCAGGATAAATACCAGACGAAGCAGTATCAATAGGCAAATACCATGAGTGATTTCTAACAGGAATGATATTTCCTGTCCAACGCTTATAGAGATAAGCCTCTATGGTCTCTCGTTCTTGCTTTGTGAGTGCGCGATCATACAGAAGTACTTCGTGAACTACACCGTTAAAATAGTTCTGACCTAGACCGATTGTGAGGCGTTGCTCTCCCGTACTACCATTCCAATTGCCCAAAGCAGTCCCGACTTCCACACCATTGACAGTCAAGAAATTCTTACCTTGGCTGTATATCTTGTTGACTGTGAAATTTCTAGTATAGAGTGCCTTGGCGGTGAGAAGAGTGCTGTTTAGTGGTTTTGTTCCAGCATTACGCGATGGAGTCATCCATACTCTTAGGACATCTCCAGCCTTGACATCTTTTGCGGATACTTTATGAGTTTGATAAATTTTAGAATCATATTCGGGTGCATAATACGGCACATTGAGGGTGCCTAATCCACGACTCATCGAAGACCAACCCCACTCTGCTATTTGGTTTGGAACATCTGGTTGTGACTGCGTTGATGATTCTATGATTTGATCATTCTTGGTAAGTATTGCCCTCCAATACATTGCAGTAGCACCCGCATTGCCATAATCGGTCTTCATATCCATGCTAAAATTATATGATCCATTTTCTGTTGCAACAAATTCTGCCATCTTCTGATAGCGATAATATCTTGCATCAGGTTGGTCATTGTTGCTTTTTTTGTCAAACTTCTTCACTTCAGTTGCATATGAATATGCAGCCGCAGTCAAAGAAGGATCGCTTTCGGCAAATATAGAAGATACTATTGTGGTATTTGGATTGTTTGCAGTAAGCGAAACAAGAGGTTCCTTGAAATTGTAATATATGATTGAACTTTTGTTATTCATCAAAGCAAGCCGATTTGAAAGGAAAGCATCGGGATTGTAGGATACAAGTTTTTTGTATTCATATTCCCCATTTCCCGCAGCAGCAGATAGCCCATATTTGTGATTTCCTACTCCATAATAAGCCGCAATTCTTGGCGAGATTTCATTTCCGTCTACAATATTTCTGCTGTAATCTACACAAATACTATGCAATTGATGATTTTGTCCCATAGGAGTATAGAGACTTTCAGCACTTTCGTTCGAAGTAGCCGTTAGTCCGCGCATCAATCCGACAACTAAAGTATTTTGTTGGCTTGTTGTGATATCTGTAGATGGTAATGGATTGGGAGTGAATGCAACAAACAAAGAGCGTTGTTGTAGGGTTTCTCTTAAATTTGGCGTTGTCAATACGCAACCAGAAGTAGAACCCGAAGTAATTGAGGATGCAGTCATGGAAGATCCACTAAGTTGTAATCCTCCCATAACAGATGCTGCTGGAATTTTATTGTAATATGGTTTATCTTGTGTATAAGGATAACCTGGTTGCGTCCCCCAAATATTTGCAGTAGCGGTATAGCCATTTCCACTCGAATCCCCCCATGCGGTCACACCTTTTGTATTTGATGCATTTGCAGTAATTGTTTTGCCATCCAACCAAATCTTTAGACCAGTAATTCCTTTTGGCGTAAACGCAACTTGATAGTGTGCAGAGGTCAATCCCGTAAGACCTGTTGGATTTCCTCCTGCGCCCGTAATTGTTGCATCATCAATACTAGGAACATATGGCAATGCTCTTCCGTTGAAGAACAGACTGCCAAGATCCCTATAGGTATAGAGTGTATATGGCGCATAATTGCCGATAGCATTCAAATCGGTTTTCTTCGCAATTGTATCTGTCGTAACATCCTCAGTAGCACAACGCTTTATGGACACCTTTCCAAACATACCCATTCCCGCAGGATGGATGATTCGGCGCAAGATGTCCTTATAGCGGTCAATGACAGTTTCTGTAAGCAGGACATATGAAAAGTTTTGATAGTAATGATTATCTTGCATTACTTTGTTTGTAGACAAGCGACCATCATTGCTTGAATAATATCCAGGATATCTACAAATAGTTCCAATAGTAGTGGTTAATGCTGCACCTGATCCAAATGCCGAATCAAAAGTATAGGTTGGAGCAATTTCATATCCAATGCCAAAATTATCCATGCGCGTCTTAAGAATTCCACCATTTGAATCTACATCCGTGATTGTTGCAATCGCACCTTGTCCTGTATCATTTGTTGCTGCAACAGTAAGGATAGTTTTTTGGGTATTAATAAAGGGAGTTGCGGAAGATCCCTCATTCAATTGCGCTCCCCATAGATAAATCCATGCATAAGAAATAGCATTTTCTTTTCCTATAGGATAAATTGTGAAGGTGCATTGTGTATTTGCATCTGCGTTACTAATTGTGACGGTCATAGTAATTCGCGCCCATCCATTTCCTACATCCGTTATGGTATAAGTCGGAATTGAATGAGTTGATGGCGAAGTAGTATTTTTACTATAACTTCTTTCAATATA